>Ga0066256_1000187_pt1 | contig 262755 bp, 246 predicted proteins | sample ThiBio_1000_biof_FD_87107 | JGI IMG/M metagenome (GOLD analysis project Ga0066256, IMG submission 87107) | Wastewater bioreactor microbial communities from Cape Town, South Africa - Thiocy_expt_1000_biof (version 2) | ecosystem: Engineered > Bioreactor > Thiocyanate-remediating >... | reverse complement strand
AGCGCGATACAAGCGTACTCGCCTGGCTCGACACGCTCTGAATAATGCGAAGGAATGTTGGCCGGAAACCGCAGACATCAGCCAATCTGGCCGCGTTCCTTCACATTATCGATACCTCGCGATTACTCGAGTTATGCTCACCTCGCCATAACTTGAGCCAGGAGCCGATGTAGTCCGCGTGGCGGACGGTCGGTACGATGCCGAGTGAGGCGCAGCAGAAGGCGGCGTTCATCTCGGCCACCAACTCCTCGAACGCATATTTCTTCGTGCCAAAGGAGCCGGAGAAGTCGCGGCCGAGACGAGTGGCGTGGCCGGTGGCGTGACCGAGCTCATGCAGCGCAGTGCGGTGCCAGTTGATCGGCTCGAAATAGGCCTGCGGCGGCGGCACCTGCACATAGTCGTGGGCGGGGACATAGAAGGCCTGATCGCCGCCGATGCGGAAGTCGATCCTCGTCGCCCGGATCAGCGCTTCGACCTTGGGTTCGATCAGGCCTGGCGGCGGAGGCGGCGCCTCAACGGCGATATCGTCAGGCAGGCCCTCGCACTGCGCCGCGTTGAAGACCGTGAAACGCTTCAGAAATGGAATAGCGGCCGCCTCTTCGCCGGTCTCGCGTGCGCGGCGCTTTTCGTCGTCGGGCACAAAGCGGTCAGCATAGACGATGGTCGTGCCGTGCTCGCCCTTCCGCACGTTTCCGCCGAGGGCGAGCGCCTGGCGAAAGGTCAGCCAATGCTGGGAAGGAAAGCCGTGCTGGATCACGGCGCCCCAAAGGATCAGGACGTTGATGCCGGAATACTGACGGGAGGTCGCCGCATTCCTCGGCATGGCGAGCGGCGCCTTCGCCGCAGCTGTACCCCAGGGCTGGACCCAGGGAAGCCGGCCATCCTCGAGTTCGGCGATGATCTTGTTGGTGATGTCGTCATAGAGATTGGTGCGGTCGCCGGTACGACGCGCGGCGCGATCCATTCTGGCCATCGGGATAAACTCCATGACGGGCGCCGGGAGCCTCTCTCCCAGCCCTCAACCCGTCACGGAAGATCCGTCCGCACTCTCGCTCTCGGGGCGTTGCGGGGCAGGCTGTGCCAAAACTCGGCGGCACAGAGCACCGGCGACTGCAGCGAAGCGCCGTGCGGCTCAGGCCGCTGGCGTTAGACGCTCCGCACCGAAGGCGTTCACCGCGTGGAGGATGTTGAAAGCCAAGATCGAGAGCGCGGCCTCCGCTTTCACCGCTCTGAGCCCTCGTGTGAGGAATCTGCCGCCGCCCGACATTCGCTTAATCGTGCCGAACGGGTGCTCAACAGTACATCGGCGCGTCACCATCAAGCTCGGATCGGCGTAGATCCTAGCCTCCATCCGATCGAGGGCCGCCTGATCGAAAAGTCGATGGATCGTCCTCTGGGCGCCGGGCGTGCATCGGGATTTCAGTCGACAGTCCTTGCACGTGGACGTTCGGTATCGGATGGCGCGGTTGCGCGTGTGCTTGCCCGACGGCCTCAGGGTCTCGCCGGCCGGACATCGGATGGTGTCGGACACTTCATCGTAGGTAAACTGGATCGGCCGGAAGAAGTCGGAGCTCATCGCGCCACGCTTGATCGGCGCAGCCACCTCGATGTTGTCACGCTCACATTCGGCGACAGCCTGGGCGTTCGAGTAGCCGCCATCGGCCAGGATTTTGAGCCGGTCGATCTCCAACACCTCCATCGCCGCCAGCGACATGGGGTGAAGGAGTTGGCTGTCGTTCGCCTCGTTGGCGACGTCGTGATGAATGATCAGTCCGCTGTCGACATCGACGACGCTTTGCATGTTGTACGCAGGGAACTTGGGCGCGCGGCCGTAGCCCATAGGCTTGGCGTCAGGCTCGCCGAAAACGAGCACCTTCTCATCGCGATCCGCCAAAACCTGCTGGCGGCGCACAAGACGATCCTTTCGGCGGCGCAGAGCGGCGATTGCATCCGTAAACGCCTGGCGGTGCTTCGGCTGATCGTCGAAGCCCTTGGCCGACGCCTCGTCCATGATGTCGAGCCGGTCCAGGTAGTAGCCGATCTCCTTTTCCGTGTGCGCCAGGTCGCGCGCAAGCCGATCTGCGCCGGCGATATTCTTGGAGCTGGCGACCGCGCGCATCTTGGTCCCATCCAGCGCGACGAGACGGCCGCTGATCAGGCCGGCTTCCCTGCAGAACTGAATAAAGGCGGCGCTCGAAGCGATGATGGCTTCCGGGTTGTCGTGCCGGAAGGCGGCGATCGTGCGGTAGTCTGGGGCCAATCGGCGGAGCAACCAGAGCGCTTCAAGGTCGCGAGTGCATGCGCGTTCCAGATGGCGCGAGGATCGGAGCTGGTTGAGATAGCCCCAGATATAGAGCCTGAGCATGTCGCCCGGGCGGTAACCAGGACGGCCGGTGGACGCGGCGACGGTGCGGCCAAAACCCAGTTCAGTCAGGTCGAGACTGGCGACGAACGCATCGACGATGCGCACGAGCGCGTCCGGGGCGACATAATCGTCGAGGCAAGGCGGAAGCAGGCTGGCCTGACCGCGTTCTGTTCCTTCGATAAAGCTCACGAACACCTCAGGGCAGGCCTGAATCAGGTGTAGATTCTAGTAGTGTTCGCGCCTCTCGGACAGACGTAGTCACAGTCTTGCGTTCGTACACTGAGATTTTCCTACATCGGCCGAGGGCCTTCAGTCTAAGGCATTGGCGAGCGCTACAGCATGTAACCCAGGTCCGATGCGCCGGTCGGATAGGCGAACATGGTGGAGCGAAGGTCGGCGGCGGTCAGGCCGTGGCGGATCGCCAGGCCGAAGAGGTTGATCACCTCGTCGGCGCCCGGCCCCACAAGATGCGCGCCGAGGACCAGGTCACTGTGCTCCTCGATCAGCACCTTGTGGCCGTAGACCCGCTCGGCCAAGCGGCGGGCGGTGAACCAGTCCGGCGTCGAGGCGGCGTTGATGCGGAACACCAGCCCGCGGCGACGGGCCTCCGCCTCCGAGAGTCCGACTGCGGCGATCGGCGGCACGGTGAAGGCAACGCTCGGGACCCCGCGATAGTCCGGCTTGCGCGACGTGCCGTCCAACAGGTTGGCGGCCACCACCCTGGCGTCGTGGCTGGAGACCGGCGTCAGGGGCGGCCCGACGCCGGCCGCGTCGCCAGCGGCATAGACCCGCGGGTTGGAGACGCTTTGCAGATGGTCGTTTAGCTGCATGCGGCCGTCGCGCACGGTGACCTGGCCCGCCGCGAGGTCCAATGCGTCGAGGTCGGGCCCGCGGCCTGCGGCGTGCACCACCAGTTCGGCCGGGACAGCGAGGTCCGGCGCGCCCGGACGGCTGGCATGGACTAGCAGGCCGCCCTGGACCGGCTCGACACGGGTGACCGTAGCGCCGGTCTCGACGGCGATGCGGAGTTCATGGAAGCGCGGCATGAGCCAGCCGACCAGGTCGGGATCGAAATTCGGCAGCAGCCGCGCAGGCCGTTGCAGGATGGTGACCTCGGCCCCGGCGCGCGCCGCCAGGTGCGAGAATTCGGCGGCGACGTAGCCGCCGCCGATCAGCACGATCCGGCGCGGGAGGCGTTCAAGCTCCATGAAGGTGTCGCTCGTGACGACCAGTCCCTCGCCCGGGATGCCAAGCGGGATCGGCCGCGCCCCGGTAGCGATCAGCACGTGGCGGGCCTGCAAGGTCCGGCCGTCCACCTCGATCGTGTCTGGGGCGGCGAAGCGGGCGAGCCCGTGGACGGCGTCGACGCCCAACTCGGCGTAGCGATGTTCTTGTTTGGCGGGGATGGGATCGGTGAAGGTCCGCTTGAACCCCATCAGGCCGGGCCAGTCGATCGCTAGGGCGCCTTCGACGCCATGCCCGGCCATGCGCCTGGCCGCGTCGATCGCTTCCTCGCCGCTTACCAGCATCTTCTTGGGATCGCAGCCGCGGAGCGCGCACGTGCCGCCGAACGGCCGGTGATCGATCACGGCGACGGACCAGCCGGCGGCGCGGACCTTCGCAACGGCAACCTGGGCCGCCGTGCCGCTGCCGATGACGATCAGGTCGTAGGCCATGGCCGCAACTCCATCCGCATCGGCGCGAAGATCGCGCGGCCGACCTCCAGCGCTTCGGACAGGCTCAGGCGCACCCCGTCCTGACCGGCGGCCAGGCTGTTCGTGCGCCAGGTCTCCAGGTGAGCGTCATCGCAGAAGAAGGCCTGCAGGGTGCAGAGCGAAGACGCCGCGCAACCGGCGGCGTAGCGATGGCCGGACCAGACGACGATCCCCGAAGGCTCGACCTGATCCAGTTGGCGGCCGTGGCTCCGTGTGTGGATGGCGAGCGCACGGGCGCACTGACGGCACGCCGAGCGGACGGTGATGTCGCGCTCCAGCATCGCCCCGACGCCGAGCGCGTCGATGGCGCACATGGCGCCCACGGAGAGCCCGCCGGTCTCGACGTGATGCTCAGTCGGACCATCGGTGAACGGATAGGCGCCGCCTATCCGGCCGGCAACGTTGAGAATGAGGAGGTCGCGCCCGGCCAGACGCCGCAGCACGCTGTCGGTCTCAGCGATGGCGAGTCCGGCCCCGGCGGCGACGTCCGCGGCCTCCGGAGCGTGCCCGCTCATGGCGTAGGCGCTCAGGACGATGCCGTGGATTCGGCTCTCGGTCTCATCCAGCCCATCCCACTTGGGGCCGATGAAGGCCTCGACGACGGCCCTCAGGGCGTTTTGGGCCTGTGGTGTCGCGACCGCTCCCCAGTCTGGGATGATCACGCCGCCTCGAAACTCGACGGCGGGCCATCCGGTGGCTTCAGCGTGTGAGGTGGGCGTCGTCATCACGCGCGCTCCGCTCGCCACCCAAACTGAACCTTCAACCGGCGCAGCAGGAAAGCTGTTTCACATCCTTGGAGAAGGTCTGGGCCGCGAGCTTCAGGCCTTCCACCATGGTCAGATAGGGGAACAGCTGGTCGCCCAGCTCGCCGACGGTCATGCGCGCCCGGATGGCGAGCGCGGCCGTCTGGATGATCTCGCCCGCCTCCGGCGTCACCGCCTGGACGCCAATGAGCCGGCCGCTACCAGCTTCGGCGACCAGCTTGATGAAGCCGCGGGTGTCAAAGTTGGCGAGCGCGCGCGGGACGTTGTCCAAGGTCAGGAGCCGGCTGTCGGTCTCGATCCCGGCGCGGTGGGCCTCCGCCTCGCTGAGCCCGACCGTGGCGACCTGCGGATCGCTGAACACGACCGCCGGCATCGTGGCCAGGTCCAAGGCGGCCTCACCGCCGGTCATGTTGATCGCCGCCCGGGTTCCGGCCGCCGCCGCGACATAGACGAACTGAGGCTGGTCTGTGCAGTCGCCGGCGGCGTAGATGTGCGGCGTGCTGCTGCGCATGGCCGTGTCGATCACGACGCCGCCCTGCGCGTTGACGGCGACGCCGGCCGCCTCCAGGACAAGCGTCCGGGTGTTGGGCGCCCGGCCCGTCGCGACGAGCAGCTTGTCCACGCGCAGTTCGCCCTGGCCGGTGGCGAGGACGAACTCGCCATCGGCGTAGGCGACCTTGCTCGCCTGGGTGTGCTCCAGCACCTCGATGCCCTCGGCGCGGAAGGCGGCCGTGACCGCCTCGCCGATGGCCGGGTCCTCACGGAAGAACAGGGTATGGCGCGCCAGGATCGTCACCTTGCTGCCGAGCCGAGCGAAGGCCTGGGCCAGTTCGACAGCGACGACCGATGAGCCGATCACCGCTAGGCGCGATGGGAGGGTCTCGCTCTCAAGGGCCTCCGTCGAGGTCCAGTACGGCGTATCCGACAACCCCAGAATGGGCGGCTCGGCCGGGCTGGCGCCGGTGGCGATTAGGCAGCGTTCGAAGGTCACATGTTGCTCGACCCCGTCGGACTGGCGCACGAGCAGGCTGTGGGCGTCCGCGAAGCGGGCCTCGCCGCGCAGCACCGTGATGGACGGGGTGTCGGCCAGGATGGTCTCGTATTTCGCCTGCCGCAGCTCATCGACGCGCGCCTGCTGCTGGGCCAGCAGCTGCTCGCGCAGGATCGCTGGCGTACAGGCCCCGATCCCGTCATCGAACGGGCTTTCGCGACGTAGATGGGCGATATGCGCCGCGCGGATCATGATCTTGGACGGCACGCAGCCGACGTTGACGCAGGTTCCGCCAATGACGCCGCGCTCGACAAGGGTGACCTTCGCGCCCTGCTCGACGGCTTTCAGCGCCGCCGCCATCGCCGCGCCGCCGCTGCCGATGACGGCGATGTGCAGCGGGACGCCGCCGGCGCCGCGTTGCGCGCCGCCCGCGTCGGCGACCGAGGCGCGATAGCCGAGCGTCGCGACCGTGGCCGCAAGGGCCTCGGAGCTAACCCCCGCATCGGCCGCGATCTCCGCGCGCGCCTTCAGATAGGAGACGGCGGCCGAGCGCACGCCTGGGACGCGCTCCAACGCCTCCCTCACGTGCGTGGCGCACGAGTCGCAGGTCATTCCGTCAATGCGCAGGGCGATCGCGGCGGTCACGGGGCAGGCTCCTCAGCGCTTCACGGTGGACGGGTAGCCCGCGCCCGCCGTCGCCTTGGTCAGGGCGGCGACCGTGGTCTTGGCGTCATCGTAGGAGACGACGGCCTCGCGCTTTTCGAAGCTGACCTCGGTTTTCTCGACGCCGTCGACCTTGGCAAGCGCCGTCTTGACGGTTATCGGGCAGGCCGCGCAGGTCATGCCGGGCACCGCCAGGGTGACCGTCTTCGTCGCGGCCCACGCGGGCGAGCTGAGCGCGCCCATCAGGGCGATCAGGGAGACGAGCGTCTTCATGGGGACTTCCTTTCAGTAGAACAGGGGCAGGACGTAGGGGAACGCCAGCGCGACAAGGACGAGCGCTGCGACCGCCCAGAAGATGACCTTGTAGGTGGTCCTGACCTTGGGCACGGCGCAGACTTCGCCGGGCTCGCAGGCGCGGGCCGGGCGAAAGATTCGGCGGTAGGCGAAGACCATGGCGATCAGCGCTGCGCCGATGAACAACGGACGATACGGTTCCAGCGCGGTCAGGTTGCCGATCCAGGCGCCGCTGAACCCGAGGGCGACCAAGACGAGCGGGCCGAGGCAACAGGTCGATGCCAGAATGGCGGCTACGCCTCCTAGCGCCAACGCACTGCGGCCGCTTTTGGGTTCTGACAAGTCGACTCTCCTTCCGATCAACTCCGCCATCACGTTAGGAAACAGCCCTTTCGCGGGGTGGCGCGGGCGCATTGCGAGGCGGTGCAGCGAGATCCCAGATCGCGACGACCACCATCAAGGTCAGTCCGGGATAGAGGAGCCACGCCGTCGGCCAACCGCGGGTGGCCATGAGCAAAGCCGCCGCCAGCACCAAGATCGGCCCGATGACGCTCAGCGCCATTCGCGGCCACCGGCGATGGCGAAGTCCGCCGACCACGTTGGCGACGAGGGCGATCACGGCGAACAGCGGCAGGAGGTAACGAATAAAGACGCCTTCGTACTGGCTCAGAAACCCGAGGCCCAGCGCGGCGCCAAGGCTCGCAAGAGCCGGGAAGCACGCCGCGCAGCCCATGGCGGTGACGATCGAGCCGATGACGCCCGCCTTGTCGGCCGCGCGGGTGAGGGGATTCTGGATGGGCATCGCAATAGCCTCGGCGACTTCGTGGAACCGTCAGAGCGACGCTACAATCAGGACTGCAGCTTGCCCGTGGGGGCTGAGGATCACTACATACGATCTGTAGCGACTACAGACTCAAGCCCAAAATTGAGAGGCGCGAACAGCATGGCGGATACCGCGATTCCGATTGGCGAACTGTCCCGGCGCACGGGCTGCAACATCGAAACGATCCGCTACTACGAGCGGATCGGCCTGATGCCGGCCCCGCCCCGGCGGGGCCGCTACCGGAGCTATGGCGCGGACGACGTGGGCCGCCTCGGCTTCGTGCGACGGGCCCGCGAGCTGGGCTTCACGCTGGACGAGGTGCGCGCCCTGCTGGGCCTTGCAGGCGGCGGGCACGCGTCCTGCGCCGAGGTGCGCAACCTCGCCGCATCGCATCTGAAAGACGTGCGCACGCGCATCGCCGACCTGAAGCGGATGGAGCGGGTGCTGGCCGACTCGGTGCGGGCTTGCGACGCGGGGCAGGATCCAGGCTGTCCGCTGATCGAGGCGCTCCGCGCCGCCTGAGCGGCTGCGATATGATCGTGGCGGCTGCGACTTTTAGCACAGCCTGGGGGTGTCCCCGCAGAAGGGGTCGGCCGAGACCGTGGCTCGGCCGCAGGGGAAGGCTTTCCCCCTTCAATCGATCCCTCGTGGCGGCCAAAGCTACGAAGGACGGTTGGGCTGAGTTTGAAAGCTGTATGGCCGTTGAAAAGTGTCAGAAACTCGCATATATTTCTGACAGGAGAATGATGGTGCAACGTCTGACCGAACAGATTCTGGCGCACGCCGAGACGCTTCCGGAAGGAACGCCGCTGGCGGCAAAGAGCCTTCTCCACCTCGGCAGCCGCGCTGGGGTGGACCAGGCTTTGTCGCGTCTTGCAGAACGAGGGCATCTGATCCGTGCCGGGCGCGGCGTGTATCTGCGTCCGGTGAAGAGCCGGTTCGGCGCCCGCGCGCCTTCGGTGGAAAAGGCCGTCGAGGCGCTGGCGGTGCAGCGTGGAGAAGTCATCGTGCCGAACGGCGCGGCTGCCGCAAACGCGCTGGGCCTGACGACGCAGGTGCCGGTCCGCTCCGTTTATCTTACCTCGGGCCGGAGCCGCACGATGACCTTGGGCAAGCAGCTCGTCGAATTGCGCCATGCGCCACGCTGGCAGCTTGCGCTCGCCGATCGTCCCGCAGGCCAAGCGGTTCGCGCGCTAGCCTGGCTCGGGCCGGAGAAGGCGGAATCGGCGCTGAAGGCTCTGAAACGAAAGTTGCCGCCTACGGCGTTCGGCGAACTGGTGGCCGCCGCGCCGCAGTTTCCAACCTGGCTTGCCCGAAGCGTCGGCAAGGCGGTCCATGGCTGATCCCTTTCTGTCCTTGTCGGCGGCAGACCGTCGTGAAGTCTTGGGCGTCGCCGCCGATCGGTCGGGGCGGCCCGCCCATCTGCTCGAAAAGGACGTTTGGGTCGTCTGGGCGCTGCAGACAGTCTTCGGCTCCGCACTCGGCGATCATCTCGTCTTCAAGGGTGGGACATCGCTTTCAAAAGCCTACGGCGTCATTCAGCGTTTTTCGGAAGATGTCGATCTAACCTACGACATCCGAGCGATCGCGCCTGATCTGGTGGGCGACAAGGGCGTGGCACTGCCGACAACACGCAGTGAAGAGAAGCGCTGGTCGAAAGCGGTGCGCCACCGGTTGCCGGAGTGGATTTCGGGCACGGTGCAACCACTGCTCATCGACGCCATTGGAGCGCAGGGCGTTTCGGCGACGACCCGGGTCGAGGGCGAGAAGCTCTTCATCGACTATGAAGCGACCTCAACCGGCTCGGGTTATGTCGCGCCCAGCGTCATGCTGGAATTCGGCGCCCGCTCGACCGGCGAACCGGCCAGCGTGCGCGACGTGGTTTGCGATGCGGCGGGCCTGGTCGAGGGCGTGACGTTCCCGGCGGCGTCTCCGCGGGTGATGCACGCCGAGCGGACCTTTTGGGAAAAGGCGACCGCGATACACGTTTTCTGCTTGCAGGGACGGCTTCGTGGCGAACGCTTCGCCCGCCACTGGCACGATATTGTTCGACTGGACGATGCGGGGATCGCCAGCGCCGCGATGTCCGATCGCGATCTCGCCAATGCCGTTGCTCGCCACAAGAGCATGTTCTTCGCCGAGAAGGCAGCCGATGGCGAGGTCATCGACTACGAAGCCGCCGTTGGCGGGAAACTGCAGCTCGCGCCGGGTGGTGCTGCACGCACGGCATTGGCCAAGGACTATGCACGCATGGTCGAAGACGGGCTGCTGCTCGAAGATGCCGAGCCGTTCGAGGCGCTGATCGAGCGCTGCGCAGACATAGTAGACCGGGCAAATCGCGTGGCAGAGGGATGATATTGGGGGAACGGGTGTCTACCTATTTTACGGATCGTGAATACGGCACACGGCCCCAAACAATCGATGTCATCGATGAGCGCTTGTGGGCCGGCCTCTACAGCTTGATCCAGACGGGGATTGGCAACGGCTCATTTGGCCTGCGTTTTCCGGAACAGTGCCCTGACGGAAACGGTCCGTGCGGATGTGACGTCCAGGCCTTCCGCCAAGTGCTAGGCGCCGAGGTGCCGTGGATCGAATGGCCTCTTTCTCCGAACGTAGTGCCCGATACGCCGGTGATCCTCGATCTACTCGAGTTCTGCGCCAGCGCCGTGGGTGAGCCGATTCAGGGCGCTTATCATTCCTACTACCGTCATCATCACCTGAGTTGGGACCGAGACGCCGGCCTTGCGCGATTTGTGGCGGACGTGAACCTCCTATTTCGCCGGAACGCTGTCGCCTATGAGCTCACAGCGACTGGAGAGGCTCGCCGCCTGCTTCCGCAGGCGATCGCCAATACGATCGGCTGGGCCTTGTTTCACACCGGCGACGCGGAGACCGACAGGCTGCTTGAAGCCGCACGACAGCGGATTCTCTCGCCAAAGCCCGACGATCGCCGCGATGCGCTGGAAAAGCTGTGGGATGCGTTTGAGCGGCTGAAGACGCTGGAGCCGGGGGCCGACAAGCGCGTGCAGGCCGATGCACTGCTCGATCGTGTCGCCGCGCCGGGCTCCGGTTTTCGCCAAGCGCTCGCGCGCGAAGCCGCCGAGCTGACCAAAATCGGGAACAGCTTTCGCATTCGTCACTCTGAGACGACGCAGGAAGCGCTGACCTCTCTCGATCAGGTCGACTACCTCTTCACCCGTATGTTCGCATTCGTGCGCGTGATCCTGAAGGGAACAAGCCGTGGCGGGTGACCTCTATGGGCTCGTCGCTGGCCTCCTTCAGGGGATGACCCACGCCCAGCTCAGCGAGGAACCGCAGCAGGTTGCTGGGCTGGCCGTGCCTTACGAGGAGGGCTTCTCAAAGCGGCAGCGTATCGAACAAGCGCTGGCGAACCTGACACAGGAGCAATTGGCACAGCTTGCGCTGAAATTTGGCGCGGATCGTCGCGATATCCTTCTCGATGAAGCGGGCCGCAAGGTACTCGAGGCAAACGACCCGCCTCTAACTCACATCACACGACGAGACGTCGCACGCGCCCTCGGAGACGATCTCGCTGGTGAGCGCGGCACAGTGGAAGTCGTCGGGCGCTATTTCGTCCTTTCCACACCGATTGAAGATTTCCTCGGAAGCCGCGGACAAAGCCTGCGTGACCAAATCGACCGGCATATGGATCGGAATCCGGGCGACTGGTCGGTGGAACAGCTATTCGGTGAAATCGGCGCTTTTGACTGCTCCACCGCCAGGTTCGGTGCATTGCTCGAAGAAGCCGTTCATCCGCTTTCCCGATCAGGAGACGATCAGGCGGGGACGGTCATCGCCCTCAACAAGATTCTCGCACGCGACGGATACGAGCTCGTGCAGGAAGGCGAACTCTCCGGTCATCCTATCTTCGCCTTCCGTCCTGTTGTGCGTGGTGTCGGTGGTCGACCCAAGAATTTGATCTTTGCCTCGCGAGGACCGAAGCCGGAGATCGGCTTTGCCGACGCGATCAACAACGACATCGTCATTCTGTCCGGCGAAGAGAGTTGCCTGATCTACGACCGACCGATCGGCGCAAGCGGCCTTCTTTGGTCGGAACTCGTTTCCTGGTGGGGCGAGGTTACGCCGGGGGGCGATGCCGCAAAACTCGGGGCTCGCCTCCAGGAATCCCTGGCCTCGGACGCGGAACGCAAGCTTTTCGCGACCTACTTCAAGGCCTATCGGTCCGCCCTCGGCGAGGCGCTACCGGCGCTCCTGCCGCAGGTCTACCTTCACTATGATCCTGCCATCGTGAAAACCCTGCGCCACCGGCTTCCGCTGCCGCGTCAGCGCATGGACTTCCTGATGCTGCTTCCCAGCCGTCAGCGCATCGTGATCGAGGTCGACGGCAAGCATCACTTCTCGGAAAACGACCTTCCGTCATTGAAGGTCTATGCTGACATGGTGTCGGCTGACCGCGAACTGCGGCTTGCCGGATATGAGGTGTATCGGTTCGGCGCGAATGAACTGGTCGGTGACGGCGCCGAGGCGAGGACCAGGGATTTCTTCGACAAGCTTTTTCGACTGCACCGTATTCGGCAGTGAACTTGTTCGCTGATGCATTACGACGCATGGCGATCTGTGGGGGGTAACAATTGACGACGACGATATTCTGGTCCTGGCAAAGTGATCGCGACCCCAAGTTGCACCACTATTTTGTGCGCGACGCGCTGAAGGATGCCTGCAAGCTCATTGCCATCGATCCCGACTATGAGGAGGCGGTGCGTCCCGAGGTCGATCACGATACCAAGAATGTCGCTGGGACCCCTGACATCACGAAGACGATCCTGGACAAAATAGCCAAGGCCAATGTGTTCGTCGCCGATATGACCCCAGTCGGGGTAACCGATCCTGCAGCGCTTCAGCCGAACACGGCCGCAGACAAACGTTCAGAGCCGAAGCATCTGCAAAACCCGAACGTCATGTCCGAGCTTGGCTATGCGGAACATGCGCTCTCGCAGGGCCGCATCATCCTAGTGGCGAATGGCGCGCACTATCCCGGTCCCGTGGCGCTCCCCTTTGACTGGCGTCACAGGAGCGGTGCGAAGGTCTACCACCTGAAGGACGGGGCTACGAAAGAAGAGATTAAAGCGGAGCAGAAGCGCTTCGCAGAGGTTTTGAAGAGCTGCATTGTGCCCATCCTGGCCGAGCAAGCGCCAGCAAAGACGCCCCTGCCGCCCATCTCATGGCAGGCACCGAGCGATAGCGATCCGGCCATCTGGCTGGCGGCGGCGAAGAAGCTTGAGTTTCGCAACAATGCGATGGGGGAGCCGCAGCGCAGTGTCGAGCTGCGGGACGGGACTCGGATTTTTGCACGCATCGCTCCGCGCGAATGGTCGATGCCTGCCAGGGTCGAGCTCGAACAGCGGATTTCAGACGTGGGGTTGAACATTCGCGGACGAGACGGCGACTGGGGTCTCAATGGCGACGGCGCATTGTCGGTCTCGGGCCTCATCTCAGGCGCGCGCAACGACATGATCGTCACCAACGCGACGCAGTGGTTTCAGTCAAACGGTGAGCTTTGGGCGGTCAACAACAACTGTTTCGCCGAGAACAGCGGCGGCCAGGTTTTCGCATCGGCGCTGCCGTTCACACCGCTCGATGCGTTTCTCGGCAAAGGCGTCGCCGCCATCAGGGCAATGGGTGGCAAGGGCCCGATCGGAATTAAGCTTGGCGCCGGTGATCTGACCGACACTGCCTTGCCTGGAGAATATCGATCGCAACGCTTCCCGGCTGTCAGTGCATGGGTGGACGTGGACGAAGAGCGGAAGACCTGGACGCCGGAGGAGCGTCGCGCGCTGCTGTTCCGATTCTGGAACGCTTTGATGGACGCCTACGGTCGGCCGCCTGCACGCTCCATTACAGAGTTCGAGCAAGCTGCTGCGGTAGCGCCGCTCTCGAAATAGGCGGCGGGATGATGAGCGGGGAAGCAAGGCCAAACGTACTCGATCCGCGCCAGCTGGTGCGCATCGAGGCCGTGCATCGTGGCTTCCTGTATCAGCACCTCTATCTGGCGAATTGCCTGCTGCGTGCCGCATCGGCCGGCGTCGACAAAATCGTCCTCGAAGGAGACGAGGACGTAGAACTGCATCGGGCGGCCGACCGCTTTTATGTGCAGGTGAAGACGCGCCAGAGACTCCTGGAAGCTGGCGACACCAAGGGCGCGCTTGAACGATTTGCTTTGATCCGAGCGGAGCACGCCGCCGGCGTCCGAACGGGGACGGCGCGCTTCGTTATCGCATCGAATGCGGCCCCCGCGCCGAAGCTCGCTGAGATGCTCGCATCGGCGGGTTGGCCGAAGGATGTGGAGGTTCATTGGCCAGGCGGCCCAGTGGTCGCTGACCCGGCGCTCCCCCAACCACCTATCGATGTGAACGACGCTGCGTCCGCATGCGGCACGTTGGCGGCGAAGCTGCCATTTGCGATGTTGCGGCCCGATACGCTGACCTGGAAGCTCGCGGGCGCCGCGATGCTGGCGGCGTCGGGTACGCCCCCGCGACGCGATCATGCGTTCTATCGCGATGAACTGCCGGCTCTATTTGAGCAGTTGGCCGTCCAGATGCAGGACTTTCCTGCCCCGCCGGCCGTCTACAGGGCGCAGATCAACGAGCCACCGCTGTCGACCGGAGAACGGGTCAGGGTGCTTTCGGGGCTGTCGGGCGCGGGAAAGACTGCCTGGGTCGCAGAAGCCGCGACGCATCTGGGGACACCGGCCGTTTACCTCGATGTTGGCGAGATGCCCGGGCCGGCACTGGCATCGGCGGTCGCGCGGGAAGTCGCAGCAAAGCTCTTCGGCCGCAGTCACGGTGTACTGGGCGAGATTCTCCTGCCGGGCGCGTCAGGCATGGAGACGCTTGGCGCGTTGAACATCAAACTCGGTCAGGATGGGCTGAGTGTCGATGTCGTGATCGACAATGCGCATCGCCTGACGCCGGCGGACCTGAAACCGATTGTCGATCAGGCGCAGAACATTCGCTTTCTTCTCCTGTGTCAGCCGGGCACCGTGACACAGGAGATCGCCGTACTCCTCGGCGTCGAGCACGAAGCGCTGGGCGGTTGGGACGAGGACACCATTGCGGCGGTGGTCGCCGAGGCCGGCTGCGTGGCTGACTATGCGGATTGCGAGCGTTTGTCGCGTCTCACCGGCGGGCTGCCCTACTATGTGTTGAATGCGGCGACCGTCGCGAAGCGCGAATACGATGGACGGATCGCAGCCATCTGCGCGGACGTTGAGGCACAGACGAATCTGGTCGCGACGGCGCAGGAGGTGATCCTCAAGCGGGCGTTCGACACGATGCCCGACCAAATGAAAGAGGTCGTGGCTGCGCTCAGCCTGGCCGACGTTCCCCTCTCGCGAGACGAAGCCAGCGCCTACCTTCAGAAGGCCTGCAAGCTCACGCGCCAGAACGCCATCAGCTTGCTGCGCCAGCTTCCGGATAGAGGAGCGGTCGAGCTCTTCAGCAATGCCGGTATCAAGGTCCACGACGCGATGCGGCTACTCGGCCGCGCATACATTGCCGGCCGCGGCGCGGACCATGAACGCGATAGCCGGAAGCTCCTCTCAGCCACCATCATCGAGTCGATCCAGAAGGATTGGAGCATCGCGAAAGTTGCTCTGCTGGTGAGGCTGTTCGGTCAACTCGGTCAGGCGAAAATCCTGGTTGAGTTCGCAACCGACGAGCTGTTCCACGAAATGGGCGTGTGGCGAGAGATCGAGCCCTTTCTGATCGCGATCGCCGAGGATGCGGAGGAGGATGCGGAGACGCGCCTTTGGGCTCTCGACGGGCTGGTGTTCAACGATCTGCGCGAAGGCGATGTCGAGCGCGGGCTGGAGCGTATCGACGCAATGCGCGCGCTGCTGGACAACAACAAGCTGGGGTCAGATGAGTGGTTGGCTTGGGCCATGAAGCGCATGTTGGCCGTGTCCGGCAACGACGATGTCCAGGGCGTTATGGACATGCTTGCCGAGGTCGAGGAGCGCCTTCCGAAAAGCGACCAGCACCATCGCATCTTTCGCTACAACCGCGCATTGGCGATGTTCAAGCTCGGAGCCTACGACCTCACGCTCCAGGAAACGGAACGGCTCGGGCAAGAATATTACGACCTCCTTGGCCTATCGCCGGAGCAGGTCATCGGCAGAAATCCACCGGCCATCCGGCCGCTTCTGCCCAAGGGTCGGGACAATAGGGACGACCTGAAGCATCTCGCCGACACGCTGGACCTCCACGCACAGGCGCTACAGCGATCCGGCGGATCATCACCGTTGGCCCGCATACACGCGATGAAGTTCTACGAACTTGCCCATGCCCCGCAGTCGGTTATCCGCGTGGGCCAGGACCTCGTAGACGACTTCTGTGTCCACAATGACTTTGAGGGCGCGCGGGACGTCATCGAGAAGATGCTTCTGCCGACCGTCCAGGCGTTGAACCTCGTTTCCTGGGTGGTGCCGGTCCGCAGCCAATACGCGGTCGTCCTTGCCTATTCGGGGCAGTTTGACGCCGCCGACAATGAAATGCGCCGGCTCGCACCATATGAGGCGGGCCTTAGTCCTGCCGGCAAGGGCGAGTTGGAGGATCAGCGCCGCCTTATTGCAAGCCTTCGTCGGTCTGGGCCTCCGCCGCAAAGAAGGGTCGTCATCCCTCCAGCGGTGCAGGAGCTTCTCTCGGCCCGCAACGGGCAAGCGGCGCCACCCGAGCGTCGGACCAAAATCGGCCGAAATGAGCGGTGCCCGTGCCAGTCAGGCCGGAAATACAAACATTGTCACGGCCGATGATCGACGATGGGGTCCCCACATCGTCGAGCGTTCCTGTGGACCGTTATTTCCTCGACGAAAGCGGCCACGGTGGCGATCTCGCCTCGACGAAGGCTCTCGATTTCGCAAGTCAACCGTTCTTCGCACTGGCCTGCGTCGGAGCGGGTGATGCTGCGCTGTTGGCTGCGGAGCTTGATCGGCTGCGTGTGCATTACGCCTGCGGTGAAGGCGAGTTGAAATCGACCAGGCTAGGTAAGAAGCTGACGCCGATCGCGGGTGAGCTGATCGCTTTCCTTGGTCGGCATCGATGGCCGCTCTTCGTGGAGCTGGTGGACAAACGGTTCTTCGTCGCGATCCACATCGTCAACCACCTGCTTTGCAGCCCCCACGGACTCGATGATGTCGACATGGCGAGCCGAAATATGATCGCCGAGTTCCTCTCGGACGAGGATTCCGACGCGGTGCTGTTGGCCTACATCAACGCCTGCGAGACGCTCTCGGTGACATCCGTGTCGGCCGTCATCGATCTGCTCTGGGACTGGCTGGATCGCTCCGACGCCGAGATCGCCCGAACAGCACAGGTGCTGACGATGTTCGCGCGGGACCGCGTGCGGAAATCGTCGGCGAAGGCCGAAGATTTTCTGCCGATCGCTGACGACTCTGCCACCGGGAAGAAGGTCTGGATGCTGCCCAATCTCCAGTGCCTCACGAACATCTACGCACGCCTCAATCAGTCCCGGCCTGTCAGTCTCGACGGCGCCCAGCTCGTTCACGACGGACAGATGCAGTACGCGAAGGTGCTCGAGGACTCCAAGACGCTGATGGAGCAACTCGCAACCGAGGCCGCTCTGCCGATCGTTCCGTTCGCCGACTATCGCTTGCGAGGCCGTGGCGATCTTATCTTTGCGACGGGGAAGGTCGAACCCTGCCTCCAGGCAGCCGACATCCTTGCGGGTTGTGCGATGCGTTTCGCGCGGGATGGCAAGGCCCGGAAGGGGCGCATTGAAAAGCCGCTCCGCGAGGTGTTTCACCGAATGATCGATACCGGCAACCCGATGCAAGCGACTGGCATCAACCTGGTGATGAGCACCTGCCTGCTCGAAACGCTGGGTGTTCCGCATATCCCGGCCGACTTCGCGGATCGAATGTTCCCCTAAGCCTAGCGGCGCCCCGCGACAGAGATCTCAAGCAGCCAGACGACGCCCCTCGTCCTCGGCTTCGATCGCCGGCTCTCCCACCGCTTTGGCCAGGAAGAGATCAAGCGCAGCTCGACGGGAATCACGATCCAATGCGTAGGCCGTCTGCTTGAATTCGATCCCTTCCAGCAGCCCGTTGATGTAGCCGGAGATCGTGTCGGCGGCCATGATGAGCGCAGTGTCGAGCGTGTGAATGTATTTGCTTGTCACGGAGCCCTTGGAGTGCCCGACGAGCGCCGCGATCGTCACCTCGGTGAAACCGAGATCGTTGGCGATGCTGGCAAAGCTGTGGCGCAGGACGTGCGGCGTGACGCCGGCGAGCGGGCTGTCGTTGAAAATCTGTTCCCAATGGTTCGGGAAGCTGCCGAACGCATTGTCCTCGCCCTGACCTGGGAAGACATAGGTGCCCGCTGCGGTCTTGCGCCGTTCCTCCAGATACTCGACGACGGGCAAGCCGATTGGTCGAATGGACTCGCCTTCCTTGCTATCGACTAGGCGCATGCAGCTAGCGTCGGTGTCAGCCTCGATCCACATTAGCGAGATCATTTCCGAGCGGCGGCAGCCGGTGAGCGCGATCTGCCGGATGATGTCCACGGTCATGGCGTATTTTCCGTTCGCCGCGGCATCGCGAAGCATTTGCCCGAGTGTGCGATACTCCGCCTCGGTCAGGCGACGATTCCGAACATTGTCCTTGGGTTTCTTGATGCCGTGCGCCGGATTGACCTCGATGATCCCGGCGTCAACAGCGTAGGTGAGGATTCCGCCCAATAGGCCGACGGTGCGCGTGGCGGTGCCCGCGCCACCACGAACAATGGCCTTTCCTCGCAGCTTCTTCGTCTTGACGGCGACGCGCGTCTTGCCGGCCATGATGTCCTTCAAGACCTTGTTGATGTCGGCCTTGGTAAGATCCTTGACGCGGCGTGCGCCGATCAGCGGGATGATGTGCCGCTCGATGCGGCCAATGTCGGTGACGATGGTGGTCGGCTTTTTCGGTCGCCCGCCCTTGCCCAGGATGAGGCCTGCGTTCAGGTCAGCGGTATAGAGCGCGCAAAGCTCCTTGACCGTGATGGCCTTGTGATCGAGCTGACGTTCCTCCGAAGGATTGTCGCCGCGCGCGACACGCCCCAGTTGGACCTTCGCTTCTTGCCGCGCTGTCTCTGGCGTCCACACGCCATGCAGGCCGATGGTGTAGCGTCGCGTGCGTCCAGCAGCGCGATATTGGATGAGGTAGCTGCGCTTCCCGGAGGCGAACACGCGGAGGCCGAAACCGGGCAGTTCGTCGTCCCAGATGAAATAGTCCTTCTCGCGAACATCGGCAGCGTCCACGATCCGCTTGGTCAGCTTTGCCATGAGGCGTTCCCCTCGCTAGTGAGGGGCTGCTTCCGCGGAAGCACCACGGAAGCAACCGGATGGATATCGGAGCGAAATTCTGGATAGACAGTTCGGCGCGGAAATCCGAATTGTCTAGTATCTTCAGTTACATATCGCATTGTAGCGTGCCCTGTCGTGCATTTAGGATAGGCAGGCTAAATTGCTCCGAAGGCAGAGGCCACAAGTTCGAATCTTGTCGGGTGCGCCATACCGCCGAAGGCGCAGAAATCGCCGATTTGACCACCCACCATCTTGAACAAAAGAGAGAACCCGGCAGCGTTCAGTCGACGATGACTTGGCGGGAAGGCAGGAACGCGCGCTCATTATGCCTCCGCGTCAAAGGGTCACGACCCCTGATGGTTTGAACCGAGTATCGGCCGATTATCTTGGCGACAGCGTGCAGTTCCATCCCCGCTTCTACCCAAGCCGACTCCTTTTAAATAACTCTCAAGTGCCCCGGCTTCGTCGGAGCGGAAGATCGCACCGACATAACCATCAGGTCGAACCAGCACCCGCTCGCCAGGTGCAAGGCCATAGGCGTCGCGTAGATGGCCGCCATCGTCTGAAAGCTCTTTTCGCGCTCCGACTTGATGAATGTGGAGACCACTCCGCGGTGTTGCGATTTCGCCGGTCGTTTCATAGCCAATCAGGCTCCAGTGCCCACCGGCGAACAAATCGAACAGACGCCGAGGGCAACCGGCCGCCCCGCGCAGCGGCGCGTCCGGCGCTCGGTCGCCCGCGAGCAGGATGCCGGACCGAGGCGAGGGCTCGAAGCTGAGCGCTGATTCCGGATAACCGATGTCGAGTTGATGGACTTCGCGCCCGCGGCGCATGGAACCGCGCTTCTGCGCTTCGAGCAGCTGGGTCGAGAGACCCAGCATCTCTTCCGCCACCGGCCGCCTCTCTTCCTCATAGGTATCGAGCAGCTTATCAGGCGCGCCGCCCAGCACCGCCGCCAGCTTCCAGCCGAGATTGTAAGCATCCTGAACGCTCGTATTTAGGCCTTGCCCGCCCGTGGGCGGATGGACGTGCGCGGCATCGCCGATCAGGAATATGCGGCCGACGCGGTAACGATCCGCGAGGCGGGCGCTCATAGTATAGGCTGAGGCCCACGACACCGACCGAACATGGATATCGTCGCGTCCGGTCCGCTCCGCCACCAGGGAATTGAGCGCATCGGCGGACAGGTCCGCTTCTCCTTCGATCGGGATTGCTCCCTGGATCTGAAACAAATCGGTCCCGGCGAGCGGACAGATCGACATCAGCCGCCGCTTATCGCCGACATGATATTGATGCCAAGCGTCACGGCTTAGGCCGACCAAATCGACATCGGCCACCATCGCACGCGCGCCCAATGTCTTGCCGGGAAAGTCGATGCCGAGGGCGCTACGGATGAAGCTGCGGCCACCGTCGGCCCCAATCAGATATGGAACATGAACCAGCTCCTCGCCGCCGGGGCCGACAAGACGCGCCGCGACGCCATCCTCTCCCTGCTCGAAGCCGACCAGCTCGCACCCGAACTCGACACGGCCGCCAAGCTCGACCAGGCGTTCGCGCAGCACTCGCTCGGTCAGGAACTGCGGGAGCATTAGGGGGAAGTGGAAAGGCTCGGCCGGCGTTGCTGGTTCGACTTCGAGGGCAGTATCCGTGTGGCTGCCGTCGTCATGATATTCGCGTATCGGGGGGTAGACACCGCCGGTAGCAACGAGCCGGTCAAGCACCCCTAGATCCTCGAACACTTCCTGCGATCGTGGCTGGATACCCTTGCCGCGCGACCCGGCGAACGGTCGGGCCAGTTTCTCGATCAGCCGGAACGGCACGCCTCTTCTCGCCAGGTCGATCGCGAGGGTCAGGCCGGCGGCGCCAGCGCCGCAAATCAGGACCGCAGGCGGGCTTTGCTCTTTCATTCGAACCTCCTATGTGTATAACGCACATATCTTTGGAGGTCTACCGGATGTCAACAAATAAAGTGCATAATGCACATATCAAGGCGCTGTTTCCCTCCTTACATGCGTCACTGCTTGAGATCGTGACCGTGATGAACCGGCCGGAAAGGGACGATGAGTTGCTGGCGTTGGCAGGCCTGACGCTCGAGCGGGCGCTCTTCCCTCTGCTCGTGTTCGTCGAGCGCAAGGGACCGATCGGGGTCGTCGATCTCGCCGGCAGGGTTGGCCGCGATTACACGACCGTCAGTCGCCAGGTCGCGCGGTTGGAAGAACTCGGCCTCGTCGAGCGTCGTGCCGGGTCGGCGGACAAGCGCGTGCGCGAGGCAATTATCACACCCCGAGGAAAGTCGGCGACCGACGCTCTCGACACCGCCCGTGAGACTATGGCGCTGGAACTGTTCCACGACTGGTCTCACGAGGAGCTCAATGAGCTGGTGCGCCTCATGGGGAAGCTCGCCGAGGGCATGGCCAAAGAACCGGCACGGTCGAATCCAGACGCCGATTAGTCTTCGATGTGGGATCGCTTGTTCCGGGATGGAGGCTTATTTGCTCCATCGGGAGACGCGGCGACGAGATGATGCGGCGATCCGCGCGCCTTAATTACCTTGCGATCATCCTCGCGGTTTGGCCGAATGTCGAACGCTAAAATCCGATACGAGACGGTCGATCATTGGGCAAAGACGTTATACAATGATGGACCAGTCGCATCTTCATCATCTTGGGCGCACCAAATATTCAGAAGCACGGAAATCCGCCATTTTTGGCTGAGGCCGTTCCTGAACAAAAGAGAGAACTTTGGCTGATTGTGGCGAGCGGGAGGCAATCCGCTATCGCCTAATCGACGCCGGGGAGCCGCCGCCTGGAAACACCTGCACAGCGCGCGTCGAGACCTCTGCTCAGCTCTGCGAGGCTCACCGCACCCAGCCGCTTGACCAGCAATGCCTCTGCATCGCGAAGAACATCTTCCACCGCTGTGTTGACGAGTTGCTCGACCGCGCAGTCTGGATTGGAGTGCTCGTTCCCGATCGCAAATAGCCGGGGGCCGCCAACTGCCCGATAGACATCGAGAAGTGACACGCGCTCCAGGTCGCACGCAATGACCCAGCCGCCGCCGTGGCCTTTCTCCGATCGAACATAGCCTGCATCGCGCAGCCCCGCCAATGTACGGCGAACGACGACTGGATTGGTCCCCAGCATCGTGCCGATCGTCTCCGACTTCATGGGGCCGTCATGCCGCGCCATATGGAGCAGCACGTGCAGCATTCGGGAAAGGCGGCTGTCGTTTCGCATTGGCCGATCTTCGCATGTCCCTAGCCGTTGGCAAGGGAATCGAATCATGTTACTCAGTAAGTTACATGATTTGCGAGGTGCAGAAATGCGAGAGTTCGAGAACCCCGATCACTGGGACAGCGCCGCGAGCCATTATCAGCAGACCGCGCACCCCTTCACCGCGCTCTTTGCGGAGGCGGCGCTGGCGCGTCTGACCCTGACGCCTCAGAGCCATGTTCTTGATGTGGCGACTGGCACCGGCGCGCTCGCGCTGGCAGCCGCGCGCACTGGAGCAAGCGTGCTGGCGACCGATTTCTCTCCCGGCATGGTGGGATGCGTCGCCGCTGCCGGCCTGCCCAACGTCGAAGCGCGGGTAATGGACGGACAGGCGCTCGACCTTCCCGACGCGCATTTCGATGCCGTCTTTTCGATCTTCGGCGTCATCATGTTCCCCGATTGGCGCAAGGGTTTGGCGGAGATGTGCCGGGTTACGCGGCCCGGCGGGCATGGCGTTGTCGCGACCTGGCAGGCTCGGGGGGCGGCGACCTTCCTCCTCTTGAGCCAGATCAGGCAGAAATTGTTTCCTGATCGGTCGGGTATGGCAATGCCTGAAGCCGTTCAGGCGCTGAGTGATCCGGAGGATTTCGCCGGCGCCCTCGTCGCTGCCGGCTATAGCAACCCCCGGATCGAAGCGGTAACGCATGATTATCTACTAGACATGGCGGCGCTCGACGCACCTGATACGCTTTTCGGCATGTCCCCCGACTGGACCAGCCTGGACGACACCGAAAAGGCCGCAGTGGTTTCCGAGGCGCGGGACAGGGCCGATGGTCGCCCGATCCTGCCAATCGCCTCAACTGCACTCATCGGCGTGGCGGAACGATGAAATATCAACCGCATTTGTGCGAGCAATCGCGAGTGCTGTCATAATGACAGTTTCCGGAAACCCTGAATGAGCTGGAAAACGGTCGGGGTGAGGCGCATAGCCGCCCCAACCGTCGGTCCATGACTGTTCAAACGACGATCAACCAGTTCTCATCTTCATCTTCTTGGGTGCGCCATTTTCCCCGATCATATCGAGCAACCCGATCCGCCCTTGACGGCGGATGGGCCGCGCAATCGACGGGCGCTCAGCCGGTCATCTCGCGCAGCGCGGCCAGCAGGCTCGTCTCGTCCATGCTCAGCCGCTTGCGCACGGCGCGGTCGCTGGTGGTGATCCGAGTCAGCGCCTCCTCCTGCAAGGCCCGGCCCTCCTCCGTCAGCGTCAGGCTGAGCGAGCGGCCGTCGATCGGCGCATCGGTGATGAGGCCGCGCGCCTTCAGCCGGCCGACCAGCGGCGTGAGGTTGGCGCGCTTGATCTCCAGCGCGCGGCCGACATCGCTCTGCCGGCAGCCCGGATTGGCGCCGACGAGGATGAGCAGCGAGGCTTCCCCCGCACTGAGACCGAAGGGGCGCAGCACGCTCGCCAGATCGGCCATCAGCACCATCGAGGCACGGCGCAGCCGGTAGCCGAGCAGCCCGTCCAGCGGGCTCGCCAGCCGCTCGTCCGGCGTGCCGCCGGGGGCCTGTCCGGCTGATGTTGCTGTGTTTGTCCCGTCGTGCGATTTAACGGTCATCGGCCTGCTCCGGTCTCTTGCCCTCCCGTCGGAGAACCGCTATGGTCTATAGCAGAATTCATCCAGAAAGGATAGGGCCATGTCCGCCGTGGAACGTGAAGAAGATACCGTCCGCTACGAGATCGAGAACAATGTTGCCTGGGTCTATTTCAACCGACCCGCCAAGCGCAATTGCATGAGCCCCAAGCTCAACCGCCAGATGCTGCGCGTGCTTGAGGAGTTGGAGTTCCGCGACGATGTCGGCGTGCTGGTGCTCACCGGCGAGGGCACGGCCTGGTCGGCCGGCATGGACCTCAAGGAATATTTCCGCGAGACCGAGGCGCAGGGCCTGCCCGGCGTGCGCAAGTCGCAGCGCGAGGCTTACACCTGGTGGGAGCGGCTGCGCTGGTACCAGAAGGCGACCATCGCCATGGTCAACGGCTGGTGCTTCGGCGGCGGCTACGGCCCGCTGTTCGCCTGCGATCTCGCCTTCTGCTCGGATGATGCGCAGTTCGGCCTGTCCGAAGTCAACTGGGGCATCCTCCCCGGCGGCGGCGCCACCAAGGTCGCGACCGAGCTGATGCCGATGCGCGTCGCCATGTATCATGCGATGATGGGCGAGAACCTCACCGGCCCGCAGGCCGCGCAATATCATCTTGTCAACGAGTCGCTCCCGGCCGATCAGCTCAGGGCGCGGGTCAAGCAGGTCGCCGAGACGCTGGTGCAGAAGAACTGGGCGACGGTGAAATACACCAAGGACGCCGTCCGTCGCGTGCGCGAGATGACCTACGACAATGCCGAGGATTATCTGATCCGCTTGCAGGAGGGCCTCAACTGGTTCGACAAGTCGGACGGCCGTCATGTCGCGATGAAGCAGTTCCTCGACGACAAGACGTTCAAACCCGGCCTCGGCCACTACGACAAGAACAAGACCGAGGTCTGATCGGCCGCGCGTTCACAGCACAGAGACGAGGGAAAGGAACGAGATGACGACCGAGGCTGCAACGCAGGCCGGAGCGACTGTGGGCAATATCGACCGGCTGTTGCGGCCGCGGTCGGTCGTCATCGTTGGCGCGTCGGAGAAACCCGGCGCGTTGGGCGCGGTGGTGCTGGCGAATCTCGAACGGAATGATTATCCGGGCGAGATTCACCTCATCAACCCCAAGCGCGAGACCATCGGCGACCGGCCCTGCCTGCCGAGCGTCGAGGCGATGCCGGAGGGCGTGGACCTCGCCATCCTCGCCATCCCCCGCGTCGCCGTGGTCGACACGGTGCGCGCGCTCGCGGCCCGCAAGGTCGGCGCGGTGATGATCTTCGCCGCCGGCTTTGCCGAGGGCGGCGAGGCGGGGCTGGCTGACCAGCGCGAGATCGGCCGCATCGCGGCGGAGGCGGGCATGGTGATTGAGGGGCCGAACTGCCTCGGCTCGGTCAACTATGTCGATCGCATTCCCTTGACCTTCATCGACACGCCGCTCGACGGCAAAAGTCCCGGCGGTGTTGGCATCGTCTCGCAGAGCGGCGCCATGGCGGCGGTGCTGGCGGTGATGCTGCTCGCCCGCAAGGTGGACCTCAGCTTCTCAGTCTCCACCGGCAATGAGGCGGGCAACGGCGTCGAGGATTTCGTCGATTATCTGATCGCCGACGAGACGACGCGGATCATCGCCATGATCGTCGAGCAGTTCCGCCAGCCCGCGCGTTTCCTCGCGGCGGTCGGCCGGGCGCGGGCGGCGGGCAAGACCGTCATCCTGCTCCACCCCGGCAAGAGCAGCGCCGCGCGCGAATCCGCCGCGACGCACACCGGCGCCATGGCCGGCGACTACAAGCTGATGCGTGCCAAGGTGGAGCGCGCCGGCGTGATCGTCGCCGAGACGCTGGAGGAGCTGGGCGACATTAGCGAGATCGCCGCGCGCTGCACCGCATTGCCCAGCGGCAACACGGCGGTACTAGGCGAATCCGGCGCACTCAAGGCGCTGACGCTCGATCTGGCCGAGGAGATCGGCCTGCCGCTCGCGCATCTGACCGACGATAATGCACCGGCCCTGCGCGCGGCGTTGCCGGATTTCGTGCCGGTCAGCAATCCGCTCGACCTGACGGCGCAGGGGCTGGTCGATCCGGACATGTATTATCGCACGCTCGCTGCGCTGTTCGATGACGACCGCGTCGGCACCATCGTCGCGGGGATCATCCAGACCAACCCCGCCACCGTCGGCATCAAGCTGCCGCCGTTCCTCAAGGCGGTGAAGGAGCTGAAGCCCAGCAAACCGGTGGTGTTCGCCGGCGTGGACGAGGGCGCCGAGGTGCCCGCCTCATGGATCGAGGCGCTGCGGGCCGAGGGCATTCCCTACTTCCCGACCACCGAGCGCGCCTTCCGCGCCGTGCGCAGCCTCACGGTTGCCGGCGCGCGGGATGGGGCCGTGTCGTCCGCCGCGCCGCTCAAGGTGCCGGCGCTGGCGAACGAGCATGGCGTCGTGCCGGAATATCGCGCCAAGGCGCTGCTTGGGCCGATCGGCATCCCGTTTCCCAAGGGGCAGTTCGCGGCGACGGTGGATGAGGCGGTCGCGGCGGCACGGGCGATCGGCGGGCCGGTCGTCATGAAGGCGCAGGCTGCTGCCTTGAGCCACAAGAGCGATGCCGGCGGTGTCGCGCTCAATCTCTCGGGCGACGATGCGATCCGCGCGGCGTGGGACAAGATGCACGCCGATGTCGCCCGCTACGATGCCAGCATCCGTCTCGACGGCGTGCTGATCGAGGCGATGGGCGCGCGGGGGCTGGAACTGATCGTCGGCGCCAAGAACGATCCGCAATGGGGTCCGGTGATCCTCGCCGGCTTCGGCGGCGTCACGGCGGAGATCTTGCAGGACGTGCGCCTGCTTGCGCCCGATCTTACCGAGGCGGGCATCGTCGCCGAGCTGAACCAGCTCAAACAGGCGGCGCTACTGAACGGCTATCGCGGCTCCCCCGCGCTGGACGTGGAGGCCGCCGCCGCGCTGATCGCGACAATCGGCCAGTTGCTGCTCGGCGAGCCTTCCATCGAGGAACTCGATCTCAACCCCGTGGTGCTCTATCCCAAGGGGCAGGGCGTGGTGGCGCTCGACGCGCTGATGCTGGTGCGCTGAAGGCGGCTTCCGTTCGTGTCGAGCGAAGTCGAGACACGCCGCGTAAACGCGTGACAAGAAAGCGACGTGCTCCTGCTTTCGCAGGAGCACGTGGTGCTTTGGGGTAAGCAATGGGCCACCACGCGCATAAAAGCGTCGTCATGTAAACGGTGGCCCACCCGTTCCAACCCCACGCTGCGCGTGCCCAGTCCATCGCCCAACGCTTCCAACCCGGTCGCGCCCTTTCTATACCGCTCACCCAGTGAAAATCGTCGTGAGTCCCAACCAGTTTACGCTGGCGCTCGCAGTGATTTTCGAGTAGGCGAACATTTCGTATATACGAAACAAATCGGATTCTCATGGCTGACTCGGATCCTTCGGCGACGCCGCTGCTGCTGTTGCCCGGTCTGATCTGCGATGCCCGCATCTGGGCGCCGCAGGTCGAGAGTCTGCGCACCCATCGTCCCGTCCACGCGATCAATGGCTATGGCGATGCCGACAGCTTCGCCATCATGGCCGAGCGCGTGCTGGCCGACGCGCCGCCGCGTTTCGCGCTCGCGGGCCATTCGATGGGTGGCCGTGTCGCGCTGGAAATCGTCCGCCGCGCGCCCGAGCGGGTTGCGGGCATCGCGCTGGTCAGCACCGGCGTTCACCCGCCCAGGCCCGGCGAGGCGGAGAAGCGCTTCGCCTTGCTCGCACGCGGCGTGGAGCAGGGTATGGATGCACTGATCGACGCCTGGCTGCCGCCGATGGTGTGGGAGCCCAACCGCTTGCAAACCGGCCTGATGGACCGGCTCGCCCGCATGTGCGCGGACATGGGGCTGGACACGTTCGAGCGGCAGGTGCGTGCATTGCTTGGCCGGCCGGAGGTCGAGAGCCTGCTGCCGACGATCCGCTGCCCCGCGCTGGTCGCGGTCGGCGCGCATGATGCATGGGCCTCGCCGGAACAGCACCACACCATCGCCGCAGCCATTCCGGGGGCGACCCTCGCGATCATCGAAGACGCCGGGCACATGCTCCCCGTGGAGCAGCCCGAAGCGATGACCGGGGCGCTGGTCTCATGGCTCGAAACGATTTAGGGCCGCAGTCAATGGCCAAGTTCCACCACTAATCTCACCTCAAGGAGAAGACGATGAGCAAGAGTCTGGAAGATGTGCTGAAAGGGAAGGATGTCGTCGAGCTGCTGCGTAACCAGCAGACCGGCCCGAACGTGTATCCCGGTGTTCCCGCCGAATATACCAACTGGCGCGACGAGCAGCGCGGCTGGACCGAGACCGCGGTTCTGTTCAACCAGAGCTACCACATGGTCGACCTGCTGGTCGAAGGTCCGGATGCGTTCAAGTTCCTTGAGTATCTCGGCATCAACAGCTTCAAGAACTTCGTGCCCGGCAAGGCCAAGCAGTGGGTCCCGGTGACGCCCGAGGGCTATGTCATCGGCGACGTGATCCTGTTCTACCTCGCCGAGAACAAGTTCAACCTGGTCGGCCGCGCGCCTGCCATCGAGTGGGCCGAGTATCACGCCGCGACCGGCAAGTGGAATGTCAAAGTGACGCGCGACGAGCGTTGGGCACTGCGCACGGACGGCAAGCGCACTTCCTATCGCTTCCAGCTCCAGGGCCCGAACGCCATGGCGATCCTGCGCGACGCGATGGGCGCCGAGCCGCCGGCGCTCAAGTTCTTCAACATGGCGGACGTCAAGATCGCCGGCAAGACGGTCGGTGCGCTGCGTCACGGCATGGCCGGTCAGCCGGGCTACGAGCTGTATGGCCCGTGGGCCGACTATGAGGCCGTCCACTCCGCGCTGGTCGAGGCCGGCAAGAACCACGGCCTCAAGCTGGTCGGCGGCCGCGCTTACTCGTCCAACACGCTGGAGTCGGGCTGGATCCCGTCCCCGGTCCCCGGCTTCCTCGCCGGCGAAGGCTCGAAGGGCTTCCGCGAGTGGGCCAGCGACAAGAGCTATGGCGCCATGTGCTCCATCGGCGGCTCTTATGTACCGGACAGCGTCGAGGGCTATTTCTTCACGCCCTGGGACATCGGCTACGGCATCATCGTGAAGTTCGACCACGACTTCATCGGCCGTGAGGCGCTTGAGAAGATGGCCCCCGGCCCGCACCGCGAGAAGGTGACGCTGGCGCTCGACAATGAGGAAGTCCTCCGCGCGATCAGCTCCAATTTCGCCAAGGGCCAGGACCGCGCCAAGTATTTCGAGTTTCCGAGCGCGGTTTACTCGATGCACCCGAACGACGCCGTTCTGGTGGATGGCAAGCGCGTCGGCGTGTCGACCTGGATCGGCTACAGCCAGAACGAAGGCAAGATGCTGACGCTGGCGATCCTCGACGCCGAATATGCCAAGCCCGGCACCAAGGTTCAGCTCCTCTGGGGCGAGCCGAACGGCGGCACCCGCAAGCCGACCGTCGAGCGCCACGTGCAGACCGAGATCACGGCCGTCGTCTCGCCGGTTCCCTATTCGGAAGTCGCGCGTGACGGCTACGCCGATAGCTGGCGCAACAAGAAGGCCTGATCGTCAGGTCTGATTGACGGAACAAGAAGCGGGGCTGCCGGTGGGTGGCCCCGCTTTTTTGTGGGTGACGGCGGGAATGGGGTGGGGAGCAGGCCCGATCGACGACCTGATAAAGCCCGGTTTCCTCCGCGATGGGATCGAGCTGGGTTTCCGCGCCCTTGAAGCAGCCCGGGCATGAGGAGCACACGGAATGCTCCTCCCTTGCGCCGTAAACCTCATTTTCTCCGGGCCTCGGGAACGTAGCGCCTCCTCACCGCATCCAATGGTTGGGATACCATGCGGGGCGCCTGTCTGGGCGCATGACCGGTCCGGTCGCGACATGGTCCCGCAGGAGGATCGTGAGATGCTGAGCTACGCTTTGATTGCCTTCGCCATCGCCGCTATCGGCGGTCTGGTCCTTGCCGCGCATGTCCTGCGCGGCAAGTTCGCTCCCTGGGCTCTGTCGCTGGTGCATGCGCTGCTCGGCGCGACCGGCCTGGTTTTGCTGATCGTGCTGGTGGCGCAAGGGGCCGTGGCGCAGCCCGTGCTGATCGCCTTCGTGCTCCTTCTGGTCGCCGCGTTCGGCGGCTTCTTCCTTGCCTCGTTCCATCTGCGCAAGCGGTTGCCGCCCAAGGCGATCGTCGGGATCCACGCCGCCGTCGCCGTGGCCGGCTTTCTGACCTTGCTCAGTCAGGCGCTCTGAGGCCGATGCGCCATCCGTTGCATCCCGCGCTCGTCCATTTCCCGGTAGCGTGCTGGTCGCTCGCCGTGGCGGCGGACTTTGCCGGTCTGTGGCTGGGCGAGGCCGCCTGGCAGTGGTCGGGTGGTCTGCTCGCGACGGGGTGCGCGATGGCATTGGTCGCGATGGCCGCCGGCCTGATAGAGCTTGCCCGCGTTCCCGAAGGGGCGGCGATGCGTGACGCCTATTGGCACATGGGGGCGATGCTCGCGGCGTTGACCCTGTTCGCCACGCGCCTGCTGCTGCGGCTCGACCACCTCCAGCCGTTGCCGCCGGATGGTCTTTCCCTGCTGCTCGATGCAGGTGGTTTTCTTTCCCTTGCCGCTGGCGGATGGTTTGGCGGCCGGCTCGTCTACGGGCATGGCGTCGGCCGTGATTGAGGGGCATCATGGGCCAGCGCGGCGAGAGGGGGCGACGATGCCGATCATGCGTGACAAGCCGGCGGGACGTTTGCCGGGGAGCCTGTCGGAGCCGGACCTGGTCGCGCGCGCGGCCGAGGGCGACGAGGCTGCGTTCGAGGTCATCATGCGGCGTCACAACCAGTTGCTGTTCCGTAGCGCGCGTAGCATCGTGCGCAGCGACACCGAGGCCGAGGATGTGGTGCAGGAAGCCTATCTGCGCGCGTGGCGGGCGCTTTCCGGCTATCGCGCGCAAAGCCGGCTGGCGACATGGCTGGTGCGCATCGCCGTCAACGAAGCTCTGGGCCGGCTGAGGCGCAAGAGCGCCGAGGTCATTCCTCTGGAGGCCGCGATGGCATCACCCGAACCCGAGATTCAGGCGGCGCTGACCGAGGCACCCGGCCGAAGCCCCGAGCAAGCGGCGGCGCGCGCGCAGATGCGGACGCTGATGGAAGCGCGCATCGACCTTCTTCCCGACGCGTTCCGCACGGTCTTCGTGCTGCGCGCGGTCGAGGAACTGAGCGTCGAGGATGTCGCGCAGGCGCTCGATATTCCCGAGGCGACGGTCCGGACCCGCTTCTTCCGCGCGCGGAGCCTGCTGCGGGAGAGCATCGCGCAGGCCATGGACGTCGCGCTCGACGAAGCTTTCGCGTTCGATGGCGAGCGCTGCGACCGGATCGTGGCCGGTGTCCTCGCGAGAGGCCGTATGGAAGGGCTGGCGGGCAAGGCGTAGGACGGGCGCCGCCGCAGCAGGGATGTGGAACCGTGCGCCGCTGGTGAGGGGTATGCGCGGCGCTGCCGCACAGTCGATCAAAGGCTCGCCCGGATATGTCCGCCTCAAGGCGGCCCCTCTTCCCCCATATCGCGCCGCGCGCCATCCAGTGCCCGCGCCGTCCGCTCTGCCTCGGTCCGCTCGGCGGCTTTCTCGGCCCTGGTGCGGCCGAATTTGGCGCGGTTCTGTGCCGCCTTCTGCTCCGCCTCGGTGCGTGCCCGTGCCTTGCGGGCCATACGCAGGTTGACGATCTCGGCCATGGTCAGGTGCCTTCCAGATGGACCGCCAGCCATACGGTCGGCGGCTCGGCCTGCGTCCATGTCACGCGATGGCGGACATGGGCGGGGATGAGCAGTGCATCGCCGGGCGCCAGCGCCTGCTCGCCCGATCCATCCAGCCATAGCCGTGCGGTGCCGGCGAGCAGCAGCACCCATTCGTCGTGGGGCTGGTCATAGGGTGCGTCCTCCGGCGTCGCCTGCCCCTGCGAGACGATCCGCTCGATCCGCACGCCGGGGCGCGCCAGCAGGGCGGTGAAGACCTCCGCTTGGCGCGCATCGGGGAGCGGCGTGAGCAGGTTGACGGCCATCAGCCGCTGCCCAGCGCGTCCGCCGCGCGGTGAAGAAGCTCCACCGCGCGCGCTTCCAGCGCCGGGCTGGTCCGTGCAGCGGGAATCGCGACGCTGATCGCGCCCAGCGGTGCGCCGTCCCGCCAGATCGCCCGGCCGATGCCGATGATGCCGGGCGTATATTCCTCCGCCGTGCGGGCAACGCCGGTGTGGGCGATATCGGTCAGCTCCGCGCGCAGGGCCGCCTCGCTGGTTAGCGTGGAGTCGGTGAACACGTCACGCCCGCCTGCCGCGAAATAGTCCGCCAGTTCCGTCTCGCTGAATGTCGCGAGGATGGCCTTGCCGGCCGCGAAGGCGTGCAGTGGCACCAGCCGGCCGACTTCGATGGTGTAGCGCAGCGCCTGCGGGGCCACCTCGCCGGCGATCGCCTCCATCTCGAAACCGTGGCGCACGAAGAAGGAGACCGTCTCGTTCAACTGGAGCGAGACCGACCGCACCACCGGATAGACCCGGTCGCTGAGCGCCCCTACCGTCTCGTCCGGGTGCAGCCGGGCCAGCGCCGGGCCGGGCAGGTGCGAGCGGCCGTTGCGCGTCAGATAGCCGCGCTCGATCAGCGTGGCGAGCAGGTAGGAGAGGCTGCTCACCGGAATGGCGAGCGCGGAGGCGATTTCCGCCGCACTCACCGGCCGGCGGCTGCCGACCACATATTCCAATATGTCCAGCGTTCGCGTCGCCGACTTGACCGACGAGGACTCCGCCTTGCGCATCTCCGCCATATCCCTGCCGGTCGCCACCCGTCGTCAGTTCTTGAGGCCGAGCATCTCGCGGGTCTCACCCGGCGTGGCGACTTCACCGCCCAGCTTGTTGACGATCTCCGCGCCCCATTCGACCAGCTCGGCATTGTTGTTGGCGAGCTGCCCCTTGCGCAGATAGATCGTATCCTCAAAGCCGACGCGGACATGGCCGCCGAGCAGAACCGACTGCGCTGCCATCGGGAAGCTGTGGCGCGAGATGCCGAAACCGGTGAAGTGGGCGCCGCGCGGGATCTGGTTCTTCGAATAGATCATCGCCTCGGTCGTGGCGGGCAGGCCGTATTTGGTGCCGAGCACGAAGGTGAAGGGCGCGTTCTTCGGAATCATGCCCTTGGCCATCAGATCGTCGGCAAAGACGAAATCGCCCGCCTCGAAGCATTCGATCTCGGTCAGCACGCCGGCGTCCTGAAGCATCGTGCCCATCCGCCCGACGATCATCTCCAGGTTCATGGCGATGCCGCCCCACAGGTTCATGGTGCAGATGTCGAGCGTGCACATGTCCGGCTTGAGGTCGAGAATATGCTCGATGCGCCGCTCGGCGGTGAACATCAGCGTCTTTTCCATGTCGGGCGCTGCCGGTTCCTCGGCGCTCTTAGGGAACCACATGCAGCCCGGCCCGGTGGTGACGTTGAGGATCACCTCGGTATTCCTGGCGCGGATGAGGTTCACCACCGTGCGGTAATCCTCCAGCGCCTGACTGGGGGTGCCATCCTCGCCGTTGCGGACGTGGACGTGGATAATGGAGGCGCCCGCTTCGGCTGCGTCCAGCGCTTCCTGCGCGACATGCTCGGGGCGGAACGGGAAGTTGGGATGCTTGGGCATCGGCGACGCGCCGGTAATCGCGCAGGTGATGAAAGTCTTGGCCATGGATCGTCTCTCTCGCTCTTGGGCTTGCCGCTGGGCATCTGGCCCATCTAGGCCGCGCAATGCAATGCCGCCATGGGCAAATTGCCGCCCGCTTCGAGCAATGGTGCCGGTGCTGTCGGGTGGATGCCCTCGCGCGGCGATGCATCCGCATGGAGCGTGCCTGCATTGGCCGGAGCGCAGCAAAAAGTCCGGGCGGCTGCATGTGCAGCCGCCCGGAGTCTCATATCGTCAGAACTTGTAGCCGATGGTCGCGCCATAGGTGCGCGGCGGCAGCCAGGTGACGCCGAGCAGACGGCCGGTCGCCAGCGCGAAGGTGCTGCCCGGACGGGTCACGTCGAACAGGTTCTTCGCCCAGATCTGCGCCCGGATGCGGCCATCGTCCGTCTCATAGGCGAGCGATGCGTCGACCATGGTGTAGGCCCGGCTGCTCTCGATAGCCCGCTCATACTCGCTGAAGTAGGTGCGGCTCTTGTACGAGATGTCGATGCTCGGCGTAAACAGGCCCACGGTCGAGCGGATGTCATACTCGCCATGGAGGTTCCACGCCCAGCGCGGGCTGTTGCGCGTGTCGTTGCCGGCAAGCTGGATGTTGCCGCCGCTCGGCGCGCCAAAGGCCGTCGGGTCCGGGTTCGTCACCGGGTCATAGGGCGTGCCACCGGCGATGTTGGCCGGGTTCAGCGGATCGAGCGTCAGATAGTCGACGAAGTGCGCGTCCGTATAGGAGAGCGCGCCGCTGATGCGCAGGCCGCGCGCCGGGCGCAGCAGTACGTCGGCCTCGATGCCCTTGGCGCGGGTCTTGGCGGCGTTCTGGAAGATCGTGGTGTAGCCGGTCGGCCCGCCCGCGATCGTCTTGTTGAGCTGCAAGCCGTTGAGCGTGTAGGCATAGCCCGCCAGGTTCACGGTCAGCACGCGGCCGAAGCTCGCCTTGATGCCTGCCTCGTGGTTCTTGATCGTCTCCGGGTCGACGATCGTGCTGCTGTTCGAGGCGTTCTCGCCCGAGCCCGCCTTGAAGCCCTCCGAGTAGGTGTAATAGAACAGCAGATCGCGGTTCGGCTGATACTGGAGGCCGATTTCCGGCGTGAAGTCGTTGAACGACCGCTCGTTGTGGCTGTCCGCGGCGTTGAAAACCAGCGTCGGCAGTGCCGTGGCAGGCGTGAAGGTCGGCCCGGCATAGCGGACGATGACCGACGGGTTCTCGGTCGTCACCTTCTCGTGGCTGTAGCGGCCGCCCAGCTTCAGGCTGACGCCGGCGAGGCTGTCCGAGAACATGCCGAAGTCGAGATTGGCCTGACCGAAGAAGGCATAAGCCGTGTCGCCCAGGTTCGACTTGGTGCAGACGCGCTTGGGCGCGATGAGGTCGCCGGAGGTCGTCGTGCCGGGGCCGTAGCCGCACAGCTCATACACGTCGGCAAGGGTCATGCCCTTGGCCGCCAGCAGGCCGGCGTCACGCTCCAGCACATCGAGGTTGCCGGCCAGACCGTTGCGGCGCTGATAGCCGACATTGTCGATCGGCCGCTGCCGCTCGTGGAAGTAATAGCCGCCGACCACGATGTTGACGAAGTCGGACGAGTAGTTGAGCTGCAACTCGTTGCTGACCTGCTCGCTGTCGATCCGCCGCTCGTGGATGGTGGTCGGCATGCCGTTGAGCGGGAAGGCGTCGACGACTGCCGAGAGATCGAGATCCTGGAACAGCGAGGTCTTGAAGTTGCGGTAGTTGGCAATGTTGGTCAGCGTCACCGTGTCGGAGAGCTGCGCCCGGAACGTGCCGGTGAAGCTGTAGGACTTGGTGTCCGTGCCCGGCTGGATTTCGGTGGCCAGATCGCGCGGCTTGGCCGCATAGCCGCCCGCGCCCAGCGAGGCGAGGCGGGCGACGCCCGGGAAGGAGTCACGCAGATAATGCACCGCGCCCGAGCTGTCGTCCTGGCGGAAATACTCGCCCGAGAGCAGCAGGCTCACATCGTCGGTGAAGTTGAACTGCACCTGCGCGCGCGCCATGCGGCGCTTGAGGTCGTCCACATCGGCGCCCGTCACCGGATTGGTGCCAAAACCGTCGCGGCTCTCCATCTTGCCGGCGACGCGGAACAGGATGTTCTCGGTGATCGGCCCGCTGATCGCCAGCTCGGAGGTGAGCTGGTCGTAATTGCCGTAGGTCATCCGTGCGTAGCCGCTGAAATCGCGGGTCGGCTTGGCGGTGATGAGATTGACCGAGCCGCCGACCGCGTTCCGGCCATAGAGCGAACCCTGCGGGCCGCGCAGAACCTCAACGCGCTCCAGATCGAACAGCGAGGTGAGCTGCGCCTCGGCGCGCGCCACATAGGCGCCGTCGACGTGTAGGGCGACGCCGGTGGAGCTGCCGCTGGTGGAGGTGTTGGCGCCCACGCCGCGGATGAAGATCTTGGCCTGGTTGAAGTCGCTGCCGAAGTTGACCGACGGCACGATGGTTTGCAGGTCGGAGATGTTGTTCACCTGCGCGGCGGCGAGGCGGTCGGCACCTACGGCGCTGACGGCGGCGCTCACATCCTGGAGCGACTGCTCGCGCTTCTGCGCGGTGACGATGATGTCCGTGATGTCGGCGTCATCGGCGCCGGCGGCGGGTTGGCTCGCGACTTGCGCGAAAGCGCTTGTGGACGCCAGCAGCAACGCTGGCACCATCAATGAGGTTTTCAACATGAAACGTCTCCATTATATTTTGGCCGGCGCCATCGGAATTGACGGCGCCGATCGGGTCTTACAGCCGGAGAAGGCCGCTAGCGCTGGACAACGACCTCCAGCAAGCGGGGGCCCTTCCCGGAGAAGAGCTGGGTGATGGCGTCGTCAAGCTCCGCCACCTGCGTGATCCGTTCGCCGGGCATGCCCATGCCTTCGGCGAGCTTCACGAAATCGATATTAGGCAGTTTGCTGCCCACCACTTTGATGTCGAACAAGGACCCGAACTGATCGAGCGCGGCGTAGCCGCCGTTGTTGACGATCAGGAACCTGACGTCGAGATTGAGGTCCGCCGCCGTCCACAGGCCCTGCACCGAATACATGGAGGAGCCGTCGCCCAGCAGGCAGAAGACGGTGCGGTCGGGCTGTGCCAGTGCCGCGCCCACGGCTGCGGGCAGCGCGAAACCGAGGCCGCCGCTCGCCGTCGCCGTGAACTCGTCCTCCAGCCGGATGGGGAAATAGTCGTGCAGCGGGCCGCGCGTGCTCGGCGCTTCCTCGCTGATGATGAGGCCCTTGGGCCGCAGCGCGTCGAGCCGCCGCATGAGCAGCGCGTCGGTGATGGCGGTGCCGGCGCCGGCCGGCTCGTCCGCCGGGTCGGGCAGGGCGGGGGCGGTGCGCGCGACCGGGCTGGCCGCCTCGCTCAGCCGTGCGATCGCGTCCGCCACATTGCCGACGATGGCGGTGCCGACCGGCGTGCGCGCCGCGGTAGCGGGATCGTCGACGATCTGGATGAGCGATGCGCCTTCGGGCACATAGGGGCCGAAGCCCTCGACATGATAGGTGAACACCGGCGCGCCCAGCACCAGGATCAGGTCATGGCCGGCCAGCATGTTGACGATGGCCTCGCGCGAGGCGGGCAGGAAGCCGGCGAACAGCGCATGATCCTCGGGGAACACCGCGCGCGCCGCCATCGGGGCGACCCACACCGGCGCCTGATGCGCCTCGGCCAGCTTTTGCAGCGCTGCCCGCGCATTCTCCCGGCCCACGCCCGCGCCGCCGACGATCACCGGCGATTTCGCCTTGTTGAGCGCTTCGGCCGCCTGCGCCAGCAGGGCGGGGGAAGCGACGGTCTCCTGCGCCACGGTCGATGCGGTGATCGGCTGGCAGGGCCGGTCCCAATCGTCGATCGGCACCGAGACGAACACCGGGCCGCGCGGCGCCTGCATCGCCATATGATAGGCGCGCAGGATGGCGAGCGGCACATCCTCGGCGCGCGCCGGCTCGCAGGTCCATTTGACGAACGGCTGCGGGAACTCGGTCGCCCGCTCGGCATAGAGGAACGGGTCGTAAGGGAAGATCGAGCGCGCCTGCTGCCCGGCGGTGATGACCAGCGGCGTCTGGTTGCGGAAGGCGGTGAAGATATTGCCCAGCGCATGGCCGGTGCCGGCCGACGAGTGCAGGTTCACGAACGCCGCGTTGCCGCTCATCTGCGCGAAGCCGTCCGCCATGCCAACGACGACGCTCTCCTGAAGACCGAGCACATATTGGAAGTCCTGCGGCATGTCGCGGAACAGCGGCAACTCGGTCGAGCCGGGGTTGCCGAACAGCGTGGTCATGCCGAGATCGCGCAGCAGCGCCATTACGGCATCGCGCACCGTTGGGCCTTCGATCTGTTGCGGCTTTTCCACTGCAAGGCCCCGCGCCGTCATGCTCCTGCTCCTCTTGCCGTGAAACGTTCGTTCATGGCCGCGCCCCTATCCGATATAATCACATATGCGAAGGGGTGCGCGTGCCACATGGCGCAAGACGTGCTCACTCTGTGACAAATATGCACGGTTCAGAGGGAGCGGAGCAGGTGGCCTTTCTCTAAAAATCGCTCCCGGGACGGTGGCGTGCTCCCGAAAGCGGGCTTCTTGACCGCGCCTGCCGGAAAGAAACGCCGTTCACCCTGCGCACTCGAACCGGGAGCTGTGGAAAAACCGCCTTCGGGTGCGCAGGATGAGCGGCTTCTCGTTTTTGCGAAGGTTCCGTGAAAGCAGGCGCCGGGGGCCTGCTACGGCTTTTTCGCCGCACCTGGCTCCTGCCTGCACGGGGACAGGTCGTCCTCAGCCTCCCGGCGCGATCATCACCTTGCACTGGTGGGTGCGGCGCTTGAGGCTCTCGAACACGTCCGGCGTCTCGGCCAGGCTGATCGTCTGGGTGATGAGCGCGCGCGGCTCGGCGGCGCCGCGCTCCAGCGCGTCCAGCGATGCCTCATATTCTCCGCGCGTGAAGAAGGCGGAGGTGATGAGGCGGATTTCCTTGGAGAGCATGGCAAAGCTGTTGAACGTGTCCGGCTGGCTGCACAGGCCGAGCAGCACGACTGTGCCGCGCGCGCGGACCTGACCCACCGCCTGCGCGATCAGCCCCGGCACGCCGACGCATTCGAACACGATGTCGGCCGGGCCGCCCAGTGCGCTGGTCGAGGCGCCGACCGGGTCCTCGCGGTCGACCACGAAGGCATTGGCACCCATCTCCAGCGCCCGCTCGCGCTGATAATCGGCAATGTCCTGCAAGACCACGCGCCCCGCGCCCGCCCGCCGCGCCCAGAAGGCAACAGCCAGCCCGATTGGCCCGGCGCCCAGCACCAGCACCTTGTCGCCCGGCTGGATGCCGGAGAGCGAGACGCCGTGCCGGGCCACCGCCAGCGGCTCGACGATGGCGCCGTCCGCCAGGCTCAGCGCCTGCGGCAGCTTCACGCACTGGTTGGGCCGGGTGAGGGCATAGTCCGCATAGCCGCCCATCTGGAGGCCGAAATGCGCGCACCACGCCACGTCGCCGGCAAGGCAGGCGTCGCAATGGCCGCAGCTCTGGAGCGGGCTGACCGAGACCAGCTCGCCGGTGCGGTAGCCCTCCACGCCCTTGCCGATCGCTACGATCTCGCCGGCAAACTCGTGCCCCAGCACATCGCCCGCACCGCGTCCGTAGCCGGCGTCCTCGGTCATGTGCAGGTCCGATCCGCAGATGCCGCAGCGGCCGACCTTGACGACCAGTTCGCCCTCGCCCGGCGTCGGATCTGGCAGGGTTTCGACGAGGAGGGGCTTGTGCAGCCCTTGCATCACGGCGGCGCGCATCATGGGGTCCTTCTATAGTGGTGTGGCGGGGATGGGAGCGGTGAGGATCAGCCCGGCATGACCAGCACCGGCTTTACCACCGAGCCGCTCTCGCCGGCCTGGAATGCCTCGTTGATCGCATCGAACGGGAAGGTCTTGATGAGCCGGTCGTGCGGGAAACGGCCGGCAAGGTGATGCTCGATCAGGTCTGGCAGGAAACCGAACAGGTCGGAATCGCCGCCGAGAATGCCGATCACCCGCTTGCCGCCGCCCATGAAGCTGCTCTCGTTGAAGGTGAGATTGTCGGTCGGAGAGGAGGCTCCGACGATGCCGAGCGTGCCGAGCGGCGCGAGCAAATCGAATGCCTGCTGGATCAACGTGTTGATGCCCGTTGTGTCGAAAGCATAGGAGAGACCTTGCGGGCACAACTCCTTGATCTTGGCGAAGGCATCCTCGCTGCGGCCGTTGATCGTATGCGTCGCGCCCATCTCGCTGGCGAGGGCGAGGCGGCTGTCATGCACGTCCACCGCGATGATCGGGTTGGCACCGGCGATCTTCGCCGCCATCACCGCCGCGATGCCGACCGCGCCGGTGCCGAAGATCGCGATGGGCATGCCTGCCCGCACGTTCATACTGCGCAGCACCGCGCCCGAGCCGGTCATCAACCCGCAGCCGAGCGGCGCCAGCGTGCTGAACGGCACCGCCGCCGCGCTCTCCGGCACTTTCACCACGTTGCGTGCATGCGCCAGCGCGTGGGTGGCGAAGGAGGACTGGCCGAAGAAATTGGCGTTGACCGGCTTGTCGTCCTGATGGGTCGTGGGGCTGCCGTCCGCGCGGGTGCCGATCCAGTTTTCCGGCACGAAATTATAGCAATAGGTCGGCTTGTCGATCTCGCAGCTCGGACAATGCCCGCAACTGTTGAAGCTCATGATGACGCGGTCGCCCGGCTTCACATGGGTCACGCCCGTGCCCACCGCCTCGACCACGCCGGCGCCCTCATGGCCCAGCACCATCGGCAGCGGCGTCGGCAACTGCCGGTCGCGCGCGGCCATATCGGTGTGGCAGATGCCGCAGGCGTGGATGCGCACAAGGATCTCGTCGGCGCGCGGCGTGTCGAGCGTCACCGGCTCGATGGCAAACGGATGGTCGTGGCCGTAGCAGATGGCGGCCTGTGCGGCGGTGCTCATGGCTGTCTCTCCCTTACTTGAACTTGGCTTTCACTTGAATTTCCCAAGCGCCATGCCGCCGTCGATCAGCATCTGGCTGCCGGTCACATAGCTGGACGCGTCGGAGGCGAGGTAGAGGGCGAGCGGCTTCAACTGGTAGGTCTCGGCAATGCGCCCCATCGGCGTCGATTTGTCCCACGCCTCGCGCACCACCGGGTCCTTGAGCGAGCCGTTGTTGATGTTGGTGACGAACGGGCCGGGCAGGATGGCGTTCACGCGGATATGATATTCCGCCAGTTCGAAGGCGAGGTGCTTGACCATGTGGGAGACGCCTGCTTTGGCTGGCATATAGGGCATCGGCACGATCGCCTCGCACACCACCGCCGCGTTGGATGAGGTGGCGATGATCGAGCCGCCGGTGCGCCCGTTCTTGCGGCCGGGCTTCTTCATCAGCCGTGCGGCGTCGCGCATCGTGTTGTAGGCGCCGGTGAGGTTGATCGCGATGATCCTGTCCCACCACGCCGGATCGTAGGTATCCACCTGGCCGCCTTCCGCGCGGTGGCCGTTCGGGTCCCAGAAGCCGGGGCCGGTGCCGATGCCGGCGTTGGCGAAGGCGATGTCCAGTCCGCCAAAGGCCGCCTCATGCTCGTCGAACACCTGCGTGGTGCGTGCCCGGTCGCTCACGTCGAGCTGGGCCGAGCGCACATCGTAGCCCAGGCCGCGCAGCCGCGCCGCCTCGCGCTCGGCCGCCTCGCCGTCCACGTCGGTCAGCGTCACCTGCGCGCCGCCTTCCGCCATCGTCTCGGCGTAAGCGAGGCCGATGCCGGAGGCGCCCCCGGTGACGAGGGCGCTGCGGCCGGCAATATCGAACTGGTCCAGGGCCTTGGGCGTCTGACTCATGGCGGGGATATCCTTTCGGTGCGATGGAATGGAACGGGGCAGGGTGCGCCAGTCTGCCGGCGCCCACGGGGTGTCAGAGATAAAGCTGAGGATTGAGCGGAATGCCGTGCTCGCGGCAGTAGCTCTCATAATGGTCCATGAACCACCAGACATCGGCAGTCATGACGAAGTTGCCGTCGCTGTCGTAGAACTCGTTGGGCCCCTGCATCCAGCCGAACAGCTTGCAGCCGTCCGGGTGATCGGTGACGAGCGTGTGCGCCTCGCCCGGCGTCTCGTAGATGAAGCAGCCCGGCGTCGCGAGCCAGTCATATTCGAGATAATGGACGCTGCCCTCCAGGCACATCATCACCACATAGCCGCGGTGCTTGTGGGTGCCGACCACGCTCGGCCCCTTCATCCACAGGATGTTGGAGTAGATGTTGTGCCGCGTGTCGAACAGCAGATGCTTGATCGCCGCATTCTCGCCGAACGGCACCCACGGGCTGTCCTTCTCGGCAATGTCCACGAACCGGCCGGGCATGGCGTGCCTGGCGATCAGCTCCGGGAACAGCTCGGGCACCTTGACGATCTTGCGCTCCTGCGCGGGCGGGGCGGTCATCTTGCCTTCGGGCTTGTTCATCATCTCTCTCCTAAGGTGCCATGGATGGGCGCGGGCGTTGGCCGCTCGTCGCTCCGGCCTTTTCGCTGTCAGTCGTCGAACACGTTGAGTTCGATCTGCACGCCGGTCGGGTCGTGCAGGAACACCTGCGTCATCTTGATGACCTCCACGCGGTTCTCGCGCCACGGAATGCCGTGCTTCTTGAGCCGCTCGATCAGCGGCGCGAAGCCGACGCACTGGAAGGCGATATGATCGAGCCCCCCGGTGGTGCCGGTGATCGTATCATACTGGCCATGCTCGGAGAGCGCGCCGGGCGTGCTGATGTGGACGATCGGGTCGTCCTTGTGGTCGTACATCCAGCGCACCATCGTCTTGTCGAGGTTGGAGGGCGGGTCGCGCTCCTCCAGCAGTAATATGTCGCGATAGAAGGCGACGACGGGCGGAAGGTCGCGCGTGCGGATGTTGACGTGGTCGAGCCGTTTGATGAGCATGGGCAATCCTGTTTCGTTGCAAGCGCCGATATCGCGGATCCGCGGGCGTTGGAAAAACCTACCATGCTAGAAAAGCATGGCCTCTGCCCGCAAATCAAGCCTATCCCTACCATAAAGGGAGGCGGCTCATCAGAAAGAAATCGGTGCGTTTCGCCCGGTGGCGGGTGAAGCGTGGGATCGCGCTACGGTGAGGGGGCGGAACGAGATCGGTGCCCCTGTGACGGCAGGAGCCCAGAGCGGTAAAGCGCTATCGTGGACTTTGGGGTCAGGGCAGATCGACGGTTAACGGGTGGAGAAAGCCCCCCCACCCTCAACGTCGCCATGCTGCAACACGTTCAACATGACAGGCTTCTGGAGGGATAACCCACGAAAAAGGGGCCAGCGCATCGCCGGCCCCTTTCTCTTACATATTCGCGCGGATCAGAAGTTGCGCTTGACGGAGAGCATCCAGGTACGCGGCAGGCCGGGCACGCCGGTGTTCTCACCGAGCGAGTTGGTGACGTCGCTCTTGGAGAGGAAGTAATATTTGTCGAACAGGTTCTGGACTTCCAGCGCGACGCGCCAGTCCTTGTCCGCCGTGGTGAAGCTCAGGCGGGCATTGCCCAGGAAGTAGGAGTCGATACGGCTCCAGATGGAGTTCGACGTCTCACCGTAAATCTTCGACTGGTAGGACCCGTCGAAACGCAGCGAGACCGTGCCCGGATCCATCTGATAGTCATATTGGGCACCGACGCTGTATGTCCACTTCGGCGTATAAGGCGTGATTGCCGAGAGCGGAATGCCCGAGGTGCCGGTCGTCTTATACTCGAAGTCGATGTAGCTCATCGAGCCGTCGAAGGTGAGGCCGTCGACCGGGCGGATCGTCGTCTCCAGCTCGAAGCCCTTCACGTCCGCCTTGCCGATGTTGGCCGGCTTGAGGCACGGGGTCGAGGGGCAGGCGGTGAGCTGAAGGATGATGTTGTTGTACTTGTTGAAGAACACCGCACCGTTCAGGCGGAAGCGGCGATCGAGGAGGTCGGACTTGAAGCCGAATTCATAGGTGGTGAGCGTTTCCGGCTCGAAGCTGCCCAACTGGTTGCACGGATTGGGCGCGGTGTAGCCCGGTGCATTGCAGTCGCCGGCCGAGGGGCCGAAGAACGGACGCGGATTGACGCCGCCGCCCTTGTAGCCGGTCGAGGCCGACGCATAGACCATCAGCGCATCGGAGATGCGGTAGTCGGTCGAGATGCGCCAATCCCAGCGGCTGCCCTTGAAGGTATCCGAGATATTGTAGAGGCCGCTCAGCAGACAGTTGGGCGTGTTGCCGATGCCGGTCGGGCCGTGGGTCGGCGCGCCCTGGAAGAATTCGCAGATCGGCAGGGCGGGCAGGTCGGCCGGCGTCCAGTCGCCGAACGGAATGGTCAGATCCGGGTTGCGCCGGAAATAGGTGTAGGTCTTTTTGTCGCGGGAATAGCGGACGCCGCCCGAAATGGTCCATGCCGGCGTCACGTGGAAGGTGCCGTTGGCGAACAGCGCCTTGGAGGTCGATGGCGTGGTGTCCGGCCCGTGAACGAAGTCGATGCCGGCATAGTTCAGGTCGACGCGCGCGGTGTATTTGCCGTTCTGGTCGAAGTAGAAACCGCCCAGCGTATATTCGAACATCTTGTCGAACAGACTGCCGTTCAGACGGACCTCCTGGCTCCAGGCGTGGTGGTTCATCTTGTTGTCGAGCTGTGCCACGGGGATCGGGGTGGCGTCCTGATCCTGGCCCCAGCGCGTCTCATATTTGCGATAGGAGCTGATCCAGACGAATTGCAGCGTGTCGCTCAGGTCGAGCGAGACGTTGCCGTGGACGCCCCAGCCCTTGAAGTCCTGATTTTGCAGCGCGGTATAGGGCTTGTAGGGCGCCTGCGAAGTCGGATCCATGCCGTCCTGGAAGTTGGCGTAGCTCACATAGCGCGGATCGACGCCGAACTGCGAGGCGTTGAGCGTATCGCAGCTATACTGTCCGAAAGGCACGAAGTTGCAGTCGAGTGGCACGGCGGTGCCGTCCTTGCCCTTCAGCCAGGCCCCGCCATCCGCGTTGGTCGCGGGGAATGGAATGGTCGGGTCGAACTCGTGGGGGTTGGCGGTGGTCGGCCCCGCCAGACCCGCAGCCAGCAAGACCGTGGGCGCCGGCTCCGAGCGGTCGGACGTGTAATCGCCGGAAAGGTTGATCTCCAGCGTGTCGATCGGCTGCCAACGCAGGGCGATGCGGCCGGCGACGTAGGACTGGCCGCCCTGCGTGCCCACCTTGGCATCGCCGCCCCGCGAATTGGTCGGCAGTACATTCGAGCTGGGATGGCTCAGGCCGTAGTCGAGTAGGTCGACATAGCCGTCGCTGCTCTTGGCCACGCCGGAAACGCGGACGAACAGATTGTCGGTCATCGCGAAGTCGGCCATGCCGCGAATGTCGAGCTTGTTGTAAGCGCCATAGCCGACCGACAGCGAGCCTCTGCCCGAGCCGTCCGGCTTTACCGAGAACAGCTTGATGGCGCCGCCGATCGAGTTCTTGCCCGCCAGTGTGCCCTGCGGGCCGCGCAGAATCTCGATGCGCTCCAGATCCATCAGGTCGAGCATCGAGCTGGTCAGCGTCGGGATATAGACGTCGTCGATATAGACGCCCACGCCCGGATCAAGCGCGTAGTTGAAGTCGACCTGGCCGACGCCGCGGATGAAGGCGATGAGGCCGGCGCCACCGTTCTGCGGCTGTGGCTTGAGCGTCACGTTCGGTGCCTGTGCCGCCACTTGCGAAATGTCCGTCTGTCCGCGCTGTTCGAGCAGCGCCGCGTTGACCGCGGTGATGGCGATCGGCGTGTCCTGCAACCTGGTTTCGCGGAACTGTGCGGTCACGACGATATCGCCGATATCGGCTGCCTGCGACTCCTGAGCTGACGTATCCTGCGCCGCCGTGTCTTGAGCCCAGGCCGGTGCGGCCAGGACGGCAGCCAGCGAAAAAACGCATGTCGATAGGGCGTGATTCACGCGCATGTCTCTCTCCCTCCAAGTGCCGGCGCAATTTCGTATCTCGCTCGTTGGCGCACGCCGACTATTGTTGCTTCTAGCACGGGCCGATGTGTCTAGTAAGTAACAGGTCAACTTTGGTTTTGATCGTTTCATGGAATGAAACAGTTGTGTTGAATAAATCTTTTATCCCCGCGCCACTTCATTGAGCGGGCTTATCATGCGAGTCGCAATGACCGCCCCATACAGGAGACACTGTTTCATGCCGACCATCGCCACCACCCATGTCGGGAGCCTTCCGCGCGGGTCCGAACTGACCCCGCTGCTCATCGCGCGCGACCATGGCGAGCCCTATGACGCGGCCGAGTTCGACCGGGTGGTGCAGGCGGCGGTGGACGAGGCGGTCGAGCGGCAGGTCGCTGCCGGCGTCTCCATCGTGTCGGATGGCGAGCTGGGCAAGGTCGGCTACTCGACCTACATCATCGAGCGGTTGGAGGGCTTTGGCGGCCACACCGAGCGCAAGCCCGCGCGCGATCTCGCGCCGCTGCCGGACCTGCGCAAGAAGCTGGCCGCGATCATGGGCGATCAGGAGTTCACCCGCGCCTCCTGCATCGCGCCGGTCAGGCTCAGGAATCTGGAGCCGGCGCATGAGGACATCCGCCGCTTCAAGACCGCGCTGGAGCGCAAGGGGCAGGGCGTGCGCGGCTTCATGAACGCCGCTTCGCCGGGCCTCATCACCGCCTTCCAGCCCAACGCTTATTATCCCAGCCATGAGGCTTATCTGGCCGATCTCGTCGCCGCGATGCGCCCGGAATATGAGGCGATCATCGCCGCCGGCTTCGACCTCCAGCTCGATTGCCCGGACCTCGCCATGTCCCGCCACACCGGCTATCAGGACCTGAGCGACGAGGCGTTCGTCAAGGTGGCGGAGGCGAATGTCGAGGCGCTCAACGCCGCCACCGAGGGCCTGCCGCGCGACCGGCTGCGCATGCACGTCTGCTGGGGCAATTACGAAGGCCCGCACGATTGCGATATCGACCTCGCCAAGGTGCTGCCCGCCATCCTGCGGGCACGGCCCGGTACCGTGCTGTTCGAAGCCGCCAACCCGCGCCACGAGCATGAATGGGCGGTGTGGCGTGACGCCAAATTGCCCGACGATCTGGTGCTGGCGCCCGGCCTGATCGACAGTTGCTCCAACTATGTCGAGCATCCCGAGCTGATCGCCCAGCGCGTCGAGCGCTTCGCGTCCTTCGTCGGCCCCGAGCGGGTGATCGCCAGCACCGATTGCGGCTTCGGCACCTTCGCCGGCTACGGCAAGATCGACCCGGCGGTGGCGTGGAAGAAACTCGCCGTGCTGCGTGAGGGTGCGGACCTCGCGGCGGCGCGGATCTAAGGAATGATGGACGGTCGGCGCTCGGGTGGGCGCTGGCCGAATAGTGCGGAGAAGGCAGCCGTAGTGTTCCTGCGAAAGCAGGAACCCAGGGCGGTGGCGGGCTGCGGCTGGGCCCTGGGCTCCTGCTTTCGCAGGAGCACGGCTCGGAGTTTGGGGGAAGGGCAGGCCGCGAAGTCGCGGCCGGAACCCTCAGCCCTCCTCCGCCCTCTTGCCCACCTGAGACGGTGCCGTCTCTTTCAGCCCCATTGCCACGAGGCCGGAGAGCACGGTCAGTCCCAGCATGATCCACAATGGCGCGGAGAGATCGGTCGCGTCGGCGGCCATGCCGGCGAGGGAGGGGGAGAACACGCCGCCCAGCACCTCCGCCACGCCCATGGTCAGGCCGAGCGCGGTCGCCGCGTGGTGCGGGTCGACGCTCTCGGTGGGCACCGTCGCCATGAACATGGGGAAGATGCCGTTCATCGACCAGCCGATGAAGAACAATACCGCCATCACCCACGCCGGCCCCGAATAATAGAGCGCGGCCAGCGGCAGGATGACGGCGACGAAGGGCATGACGATCATCACCGGCCGCCGCCCGATCCGGTCCGAGAGGCCCGCGATCACGAAGCTGGCGACGGCGGCGGAGACGCCCAGCGTGCCCATCAGCCAGCCCATCGTGTCCGGCGCATAGCCGCGCACTTGCGTGAGGTAGATCGGCATGAACGCCCAGCAGATCACCAGATAGGAGACGAGCAGCACGCCCAGGATCACGCAGATCAGGATATTGCGGTTTTTGAGCGCCTGAATGGCGCCATAGCCGCCGCTCTCATGCGCAAGGCCAGGGCGGGGCGGCGGGGCGGGCTCGTCGATCAGCCACCAGATGAGCAGCGCGCTGATGAGGCCGGGAATGGCGGCGAGATAGAAGGCCGATCGCCAGCCGAACGCGGCGGCGAACCACACCAGCAGCACCGGCGCGACGAACGAGCCGAGCAGGCTGGAGCCGAGATTCTGCGCGATGCCTTGCGCCAGCCCGCGCCGCTCGGGTGCGACCTCGCTGGCGATCATCGCGTGGCTGATCGGCATGATGCCGCCTTCCGCCGCGCCCATCAGCAGCCGCGCGCCGAGCAGGAAGGCGAAGGACGAGGCGATGCCGCTCAGCACCGAGCAGAGCGAGAAGGCCAGCGTGGCGAGGATCAGCAGCCGCTTGCGGTTCCCCAGCGTGTCCGAGAGCTTGCCGATGCCGAAGGCGGCCAGCGCCCAGGTCAGCGAGAGGGCGCTCGCCAGCATGCCGATCTGCGTATTGCTGAGCCGCAGGTCCGGCTGGACGAACGGCATCAGGAAGTTGAGCGCGTTCCGGTCGAAGAAGACGATGCCGAAATTGAGGCTGAGCAGGCCGACCAGCAGCGCCTGATAGCCGCCGGATCGTCGCTGCTGCCTCGCCATCGTCTTACTGCCCCTGCGCCGCCAGCCCTGCCTGTTGCCGCTTACGCACCTGCGAGGGTGCAGTCTCGGTGAGGAACATGGCGACGATGCCGGAGATGATGGTCAGCCCGAGCATGATCCACAGCGGCGCGGCCAGCGTGGTTGCGTCGGCGGCGGCGCCGGCGATGGAGGGCGCGAACACGCCGCCCAGTATCTCCGCCGATCCCATGGTCAGGCCCAGCGCGGTGGCCGCGTGGCGCGGATCGACGCTCTCGGAAGGGACGGTGGCCATGAACAGCGGGAAGATGCCGTTGAGGCCCCAGCCGAAGAAGAAGATCGGCGCCAGCCCCCAGGCCGAGCCATCCCAATACATCGCGCCTAGCGGCAGGATCACGCCGATCAGCGGCATGGCGATCATCACCGGACGCCGCCCGATCAGGTCCGAGAGGCCGGAGGTGGCGAAGCTGCCGATGGTGGCGGAAATGCCGAGCGTGCCGATCAGCCAGCTCATCTCCGTGGCGGAGTAGCCGCGCACATTGGTGAGGTAGATCGGCATGAAGGTGAGGCAGGTCACGAAATAGCTCACCATCAGCACGCCCAGGATCACGCAGATCAGCACGTTGCGGTTCTTGAGCGCATCCATGATGCCGTATTTCTCGCCCTCATGCTCCGCGGCGGGCTTGGGCGGGGCGGGCGGTTCCTTGAGCGTGAACCAGATGATGACCGCGCTGATGATGCCCGGCACACCGGCGAGGAAGAAGGCTTCGCGCCAGCCGAAGACCTGCGCGAACCACACCAGCAGCACCGGCGCCAGGAACGAGCCGAGCAGGTTGGAGCCGAAATTCTGCGCGATGCCCTGCGCCAGCCCGCGATGCTTGGGGTCCACCTCGGTCGCCACCATGGCGTGGCTGATCGGCATGATGCCCCCCTCCATCGCGCCCATCAGCAGCCGCGCGGAGAGCATGAACAGGAAGCTGGTCGCGATACCGCTCATGAACGAGCAGAGCGAGAAGCCGACGGTGGAGAGGACCAGCAACATCTTGCGGTTGCCGATCGTGTCCGAGAGCTTGCCGATGCCGAAGGCGGCCAGCGCCCACGTGAACGACAATGCGCTGGCAAGCAGGCCGATCTGGGTGTTGGTGAGCGAGAGGTCCTGCTGCACCGAGGGCATCAGCACGTTGATCGCCTGCCGGTCGAAGAACACGATGCCGAAATTGATGCTCAGCAGGCCGACGAGCCACATCTGATAGCCCGCGCTGCGCCGTTTCACCCCCGCCGGCGCTTCCCCTTGCACACTCTCCATGCAGTCCCTCTTTGATGGATCTCGTTATGAAGCGTCTTTCGTAAAAGCGCTTTCGCGGCTTTGACAGCCCTATTTTTCCGTGAAGAAGGCCGCCACGCGAAACTCGATGCTTTCGCGCGGGACAGCGCCGGCCCGGCTCTCGTCGTGGAAGGCACTGTGCGGGGCGCGGCGGGCCCGGCCGTCATCGCTGTCGTGGAACTTGATAGCGATGATCTCGTCGCGCGTCATATCCGGATAATAGGACCAGCGGTGCGCCGGATTGAAGGTGAACAGCCCGCTGGCGCCCATATCCTCCTCGCCGTCGATCGGGGCGAAGCGCGCATCGCCCTCCGGCAGCCGCTCGACGTCGATCTTGGCCACGCGCACCGCGCGGTCGCCCTTGCAGCTTTGATAGTCGCACAGCGCGAGCGGCCAGTCCTGCGGCGGCGGCGAGAAGCAGCGCCAGATGCTGAGCAGGATGAAGCGCGCGGGCGGCGGTCCCTCGGGCCTGACGCGCCGGTAGCGGCGCTCGGCGACGCGCCGGGCGGTCTTGGCATCATAGTCGATATGCACGCGCGCCGCCGGCGGGTGGATCGCTCCGCCATCGGGCAGGCTCGACCGCACCTCCGCGCCCATCGAGACGACCAGATCGGCGCCCGTCAGATCCTTGACGATCGCGTCCACCTCACGGCCATAGAAGGCACGGATGCCCGCTTGGTCGCGGATGTTGCTGAGCGCAGTCGGGTAGCGCGCAAGCGTGAAGCCGTTGCGGTCGAGCGTAAATGGCTGGCCCGCCGTGCGCGCATTGCGGATGGTGACGCGCTCGGGCGCGATAATGCCGGTGCTGAGCCGGCCCTCCGGCGCCCAGAAGAAGCGGTTCACGCGGGACTGCGGGGAGAGATAGCCGAGCAGGGCTTCGATGCTCTCGCCGGCTGCCGCGTGCGCCGTCATGGCTCAGTCCCGGTGCTCGAACATCGCCCGTATCGCGTCGGGCACCCGCTCGGCGCGCAGGCCGCCGGGCCGCGTGGCGTCGGCCACGGTCCACACCCGCTTCTCGATGCCCTCCACGCAGACATGTCCGTCCTTGAGCAGCCGGTGCGCGATGGTGAAGCTGCTGTTGCCGAAGGCCGGCGCCGCCGCCTCCAGTACGACATTATCCCCATAAGCGGCCGGCCGCATGAACCGCGCCGACACATCGACCATCGGGAAGCCGACCACGCCCTGCGCCTTGAGCATGTCGCGCTTGCGCACGCCCAGCGCCTGCTCGAACAGCATGATCGTGCTCTCGCCGAACATCTCCAGAAAGCGCGGCGCATAGACGATGCCGGCCGGGTCGCAATGGCCCCATTCGATGCGATAGGGGCGCGAGAGGAAGGCGGTGAACGCCGGGGCCTCGCCGCTCATGGCCGGAAGTCCAGCCCGCCGCGCCGCTCGGCGAAGCGCCAGCCCTGCGCAGTCTTGACGAAACGGTCCCTGAACCAGCCGACCAGCGGCCCCTTGGGGTCGCGCACGGGCAGGCCGCCATCTTCGCTGGCCTCGCCCTGGAACAGCAGGATTACCGAGAAGGCGCTGGCCTGCGTCGCGCTCTCCACGTCGACGACGATGTTGGAGCAGACATGGCGCCCGGCCCGCGCTGGCCGTGCCTTGAAGGCGGCGAGGATCGCCGCGCGCCCGACGATGGGCTTGTCCGGCGCGCTCGGCCGCGCGAGCAGGCCGTCCTCGGCGTAGAGCGCGGCGACCGCGTCCCAGTCGCCCGCGTCGTTGCGCAGCGCGTAGAGGTTGATGAGGCGGGTGCAATCGGCCTCGATGGCGCGGCGCGTGGCCTCGTCCATCCCGGCGGGTTCGGCTGTGCTCATGCGGCTTCGCTTTCTTCGGGCAGGAGTTCGGTGTCGATCTGCGCCTGCGCGGCGGCTGTATAGCGCGGCCCCTGCACCGCGCCCGGCGCGAAAATCGCGTCCACCGCCGCGATCGTCTCGGGCGAGAGGGTGACGGCGCCAGCGCCCAGATTATCCTCCAGATGCGCGATGCTGCGCGTGCCGGGGATGACGATGATGTTCGGCGCGCGCGCTAGCACCCAGGCGAGGCTCAACTGTGCTGGACTGATACCGAGGTCCGCCGCGATAGCCTTGAACCGCTCGGCCAGCTTGAGGTTGGCGCTGAAATTCGGTTCCTTGAAGCGCGGCATGTTGGCGCGGATATCTCCCGCCACGAACTCCGCCTTGTTGACCGAACCAGCCAGCAACCCGCGTGCCAGCGGCGAGAAGGCGACGAAGGCGATGCCCAGCTCCTTGCACGCGTCGAGCACGGCCACCTCCGGGTTGCGCACCCACGGCGAATATTCGGACTGCACCGCCGCGATGGGATGCACCGCATGGGCGCGGCGGATATTCGCGGCGGACATTTCGGAGAGGCCGATGGCACCGATCTTGCCGGCCTCCTTGGCCCGTACCAGCGCGCCCATCGACTCCTCGATCGGCACCTTCCGGTCCAGGCGGTGCATATAATAGAGGTCGATATAGTCCGTGCCGAGCCGTTGCAGCGAGCGCTCCAGCGATCCGACGATGGTCTCCGGCCGCGCGTCGAGCACGCGCTGCCCGTCGATCAGGTCGAGCACGCACTTGCTCGCCAGATGGAATTCCTTGCGGCGATGGCCCACCGCCTTGGCGAGCAGCCGCTCGTTCGATCCGCTGCCGTAGAGCGCCGCGCTGTCGAGATGCGTCACACCGAGGTCGAGCGCCCGGTTAAGCAGCCGGATGGCGTCCTCTTCCGGCGGCGCGACGTCATAGGCATGGCTGAGGTTCATGCAGCCGAGGCTTACGGCCGTGACGGGAATGGAGGCGATGGGGCGTGCGGGGAGAGAGGGGATGCGGTCGGTCATGCCGGGCTTCTCCCGTCGCGCTCCCCAAAAATCAACCCCAAGATAGCCGCATTTCTCTCGCCGGGCGGCAGCGTGCGGCTTCGGCGCGCCCTATGTCTCCAGCAGGCGCGGCATCAGCTCCACGAAGTTGCAGGGCCGGAAGCGGCTGTCGAGCTGGTTGACGAGGATCTGGTCCCAGCCGTCCTTCACCGCGCCGGTCGAGCCGGGCAGGGCGAAGATGTAGGTGCCGCGCGCGACGCAGGCGCAGGCGCGCGACTGGATGGTGGACGAGCCGATGGTCTGGAAGCTGATCCAGCGGAACAGCTCGCCGAAGCCGGGGATCGGCTTGTCCTGCACCGCCGCGATCGCCTCGGGCGTCACGTCGCGGCCGGTGACGCCGGTGCCGCCGGTGGTGATGATGACGTCGATGTCGGGGTCGTCGATCCAGCGGTGCAGCCGCGCGAGAATTTCCTCGACCTGGTCGATGCTGATCGTGCGGTCCTTGAGCAGATGGCCGGCGGCGGCGATCCGCTCGGCCAGCGCGTCGCCCGAGCGGTCGTCGGCCGGCGTGCGCGTGTCGGAGACGGTGAGGAGTGCGATGTGGACGGGCTGGAACGCCCGGCTCTCGTCAATCGGCACCGAAGGCGACTCCGCTCGGTGCCACCCGCACCGCCACCGTCTTGCTGCCGTCCGGGAAGCGCACCCACAGTCCCTGTGCCATGGCGGCGAGGGCAGGGGACTGGCCCTGTTCCTCCATCTGGTAGATCCAGTAATTGCGCAGCACCGCGTTCAGATAGGCGCGCGTCTCGTAATAAGGCACCGATTCGATGAACAGCAGCGGGTCGCCCTCGTCGCGCACCTGCTGGTTCCAGCGGTCGATCGGCACCGGCCCGGCATTATAGGCGGCCACCACCTTGGGCAGCAGACCGCCGGTCGCCGGCATCAGGCTCAGCTTCCTGAGATAGGCCTGGCCCAGCGCGAGGTTGAACGCCGGATCGTAGAGCTGGTCGGGCGAATAATTGAGCCCCGCCGCCGCGGCGAGATCGCCGCCCGTGCCGGGGCGCACCTGCATCACGCCGCGCGCGTCGGCGGTGCTGCGCGCCTGCGTCTGGAAGCGCGATTCCTGGAGCGCATGGGCGAACACCAGCGCGCGGTCGACCCGCCAGCCGTTGGCCGGCGTCCAGGCCGGGCGCGGGTAGCGCGCATAAGCAGCGGACTTGCGCCCGGTCGGTGAGCGCTGGGCCAGCCAGAGCTGCGTGGTCGGCAGCGAGAGGTCGCTGGCGAGGTGGACCAGCGCGCTATAGTCGGCATCGCTGCCCAGTTCCGCCTCGTGGCGCAGGATCGTGTCGGCATCGGTGCTGCGGCCGAGCGCGTTGACGATCACCGCGTTGCGCACATTAGGCCGCGCCGAGAGCGTCGCCCAATCCTCCGCCGAGACATGTTCGCGCGTTAGAGCGGCGCTGGGACCAAGGCCGAGCGTCTCGCGTGCCAGCAGGCCGTAGAAGCTCTCCTCGTCGCGCGCGGCGGACCGCAGCAGCGCGTTCACCCGCTCGGGGCGCTTGGCCGCCATATTGGCGCGTGCGGCCCAGAAATAGCCGCCGCTGCGCATGTCGCCGTCGGAGGCATTGGTGGCGGACTGGTAGAAGGCGTCGGCGGCGGCATCCCACTGCTTCTCGCGCCATGCGGAGAGGCCGAGCACCCATTGCGCCGTGGCGAGGAACGGCCCGGTGCCCTCGCGCGCGGCCTGCGCGGCGAGGCGGCGGGCGTTGGCTGTGTCTCCGCAGATATAATAGGACCAGGCGAGGCGCTGGCGCAGCTCGGTGCGTGCCTCGCTGGTGAGGCCGGTCTCGCTGGCGATGAGCAGCGCTTCGCCCTCCGCCGGGCGGTCGTCCTTGATCTGCTGGAGGAGCTGGCCGCGCAGCGCGTCCGCCGCAAGGTCGCCGGCAACCGCGCGCGGAATGGCCCGCTGCGGTGAGGTGCCGGTCCACATGAGCTGGCGCGTCGCCGGCAGCGCGGGCAGCGTCTGCGCGCCGCGCTTGCGGGCGAGGGCGGCGAGCCGGTCGGCCTGCGGCAGATGGGGCGCCTTGGCGAGGATATCGAGCAGGTCGAACAGTTCGACGCGCGGCGAGCCCTTGGCCAGATAATATTCGGCCAGCAGATAAGGCCGCATGCTGTCCGTCTCGTCCAGCGCGGCGATGGTGGCCTTGGCGGCGCTCCAGTCCTGCCCGTCGAGCAGCGCGAAGATGGCGCCGTAACGCGCCCGCTCGGCGGAATCCACCTGCGCGATGGCGGAGAGCGGCGTAGAGAGCGAGACGGCCCGCGTGGCCGGCGCGGCGGCGAGCGGTGCGGCCATCGCCGCAAGCGCCACGGCGCCGATCATCCATCTGGTCATGCGTTTATCGCCCCATGGAGCAGGCGGAGCGCCTGCCAGCTTTTCGCCTTCGCCATCGGCCGGCTCATCAGCAGGTCCACGCCGGCGAGGGCGACGGCCGGCATCGTGCCCGCGCGATGGTTAAGCTGCGGTAAGCCTGGCGCGCGCGGATTCCATTGCGTCCCAAGCAAGGCACGGCTCGTCCTGTCGCCGAGGATGATCGCCGCCCGTGGCCGCGCGAGGCCGAGATAATGCGTCATCCGTCCGGTGAGCGCCGTCAGCGTCGCCTCGTCCAGTACGCCGCCCGGCGGCCGCCGCGTCGCCACGCTCACCAGCGGCGCATCGCCCGGCGCCAGTCCCATGCTCGCCAGCATCGCCTCGATGAACCGCCGCTGCCCCGCTTCCAGCAGCGAGGCGGCATCGGCGGCATCCCGTGCCGGCATCTCGACGATGACCATCAGCCGCGCATCCTGCGTTGCAGACGGCAGGATCAGCGCGCCGTCCCACCCCGCCTCGGCCTGCGCCGCATCCCGCGCGAGCCAGTCGAGAAAGGCCGGCAAATCCTGCGGCATGGCTGCCGATGGCGGGGGGGAGGGCGTGGCCGATGGCGTGGGAGCAGGCGACACCGGCGCAACCGCCGCCGGCCGCTCCACCACCACGGCCCGCTCCGCCACGGCCGGCCGCGTCCGCCGCCAGAACGGCGCGGCCTGCTCGCCCCGCCAGCCATGCGCTGCGTGGTCGGTCGCCGTGTGCAATCCCGCCTCGTGCCACCACGCTGCGTAGGATCGGACCGCGCTCTCCAGCGATGTATCTTGCTGCTCACCCATTCGCGGCGCACTAGAGACAGAGGTTGACGCCGCGGTCAACTCTGCCGCATCGCGGGCGGCCGCAAGGCGTTTGGGAATTGCGGCCACCGGACCAAGCCGCAGCCGGACTGCGCACAGACAGGGAGAACCGCCATGTCCGAACGGGAATCCATGCCTTATGACGTCGTGATCGTCGGCGGGGGCCCGGCTGGCCTTGCCGCCGCGATCCGCCTCAAGCAGCGCGCGGCGCAGGCCGAGGCGGAGCTGAGCGTCTGCGTGCTGGAGAAAGGCTCGGAGATCGGCGCGCACATCCTCTCCGGCGCGGTGATCGACCCGCGCGCGCTCGACGAGCTGCTGCCCGAGTGGCGCGCCATGGGCTGCCCGCTGGCGCAAGTGCCGGTGACGGACAATCAGCACTGGTTCCTGACAGCGGGCGACAAATTCAGTCTGCCGCATCTTTTCACGCCGCCCTTCATGCACAACAAGGGCACCTACACCGGCTCGCTGGGGTCGCTCTGCCGCTGGCTGGCCGAGCAGGCCGAGGGGCTGGGGGTGGAGATCTTCCCCGGCTTCCCCGCCGCCGAGATCCTCTACAATGAGGATGGCTCGGTGAAGGGCGTGGCGACCGGCGATATGGGTATCGCGCGCGACGGCAGCCGCAAGCCGGATTACCAGCCGGGGCTGGAGCTGCACGCCCGCTACACCTTCTTTGCCGAGGGCGCGCGCGGCCACCTCACCAAGCAGCTCGTGGCCCGCTATCATCTGGATGCCGAGAGCGACCCGCAGACCTACGGCATCGGCCTCAAGGAGCTGTGGGATATCGACCCGGCCAGGCACGTCCCCGGCCGCGTCATCCACACCCAGGGCTGGCCGCTGACGGACGCTTATGGCGGCGGCTTCCTCTATCATCAGGCCGGCGGACAGGTGGCGCTCGGCTTCGTCGTCGGGCTGGGCTACCGCAACCCGCACCTCAATCCGTTCGAGGAATTCCAGCGCTGGAAGCAGCACCCGGCGATCCGCGCCGTGCTGGAGGGCGGCAAGCGCGTCTCCTACGGCGCGCGCGCGATCAACGAGGGCGGCTGGCAGTCGATCCCGAAGCTGGTCATGCCCGGCGCCGCACTGATCGGCTGCTCCGCCGGCTTCGTCAACGTGCCGCGCATCAAGGGCACTCACACCGCGATGAAGTCCGCCATGCTCGCGGCGGATGCGGCGTTCGACGCCGTCGCCGCCGACCGCACCGGCGATACGCTCGCTGCCTACCCGCAAGCGCTGGAAGAAAGCTGGATCGCCACCGAACTGAAGATGGTCCGCAACGCCGGCCCCGCGCTCGGCAAGTTCGGCAATACATTCGGCACCATCTTCGCCGGCATCGACATGTGGATGCGCACTCTCAGGATCGGTCTGCCGTTCACGCTGCGCAACAAGGCCGATCACACCAAGCTCTGGCGCAAGGACCAGTGCGCGCCGATCGCTTATCCCAAGCCGGATGGTGTCATCAGCTTCGACCGGCTCTCGTCCGTGTTCCTCTCCGGCACCAATCACGAGGAGGACCAGCCCGTCCACCTCCAGCTCAAGGACCCGGACGTGCCGATCCGCTACAACCTCCCGCTCTACGACGAGCCGGCGCAGCGTTACTGCCCCGCGGGCGTCTATGAGGTGCTGGCGGATGCGGAAGGCAACCCGCGCTTCCAGATCAACGCGCAGAACTGCGTCCACTGCAAGACCTGCGACATCAAGGACCCGCTCCAGAACATCAACTGGGTCGCACCCGAAGGGGGCGGCGGGCCGACCTATCCGAACATGTGAGAAAGCGCATGATTGCGGGACCTTCCAAAACGCCTTAAAGTGTTCATGGCAAGTCCGGCGAAGCCGGCGTCGCCAACCGGGGGCCGTTCAGGTGCGTGTCAGGGGCAGGGATTATCCTGCTGCCCGACCAAGGAGGAACGGACTATGCGCGCTTTGATGTTTCTGCCCCTGCTGGCGCTCGCCGCATGCACGGATTACGGCGGCGAGCCGGTCCGCCCCGGTCCCGGCCCGGCGCGATGGACCACGCTGACCGGCACTGTCACCTATCGCGAGCGCATCGCGCTCCCGTCCAACGCCCGCTTGCAGGTTGAGATTCGCGATGTGAGCCGCGCCGATGCCCGCGCGCCGCTCATCGCCTCCACCACCAGCCAGACGCGCGGCCGGCAAGTTCCGCTGCCCTTCACGCTGCGCTACAACACCGACCGGCTCGAACGAGGCCACCGCTACGCCGTCTCCGCCCGGATCACCGAGGGCAACCGCCTGATCTGGACCACCGATACCCATTATGAGCTTCGCCCCGGCCAGGGCTCGATGACGCTCAACCTGGTCTCGGTCAGGTCCGACCAGCCCGGCCGCCCCGATCGCCCCGACCGACCCCGGCCTCCCCGGCGTCGTTAGTGGCAGGGCGGCAGACCCCGTCTGGAAGTGCAGAACGGCCCGAGGCGCAATCATGGCCTCTCGTCACCCCGGACTTGATCCGGGGTCCAGCTTCCCGCTTGGATCGCCGGAAGCGGGCAGCGCTGTCGACCAGCCGTGATCCGTATGGAGCTGGCGCGGCGTATCCGCCTCAACGCCGGTGGAAAGAAAAGCGGGCCCCCGGATCAAGTCCGGAGTGACGAGGAATGGCGCCGATCTACTCGCTGATGCCGGGGCAGACAGCGCCTCTTTCTCCCGCTATGCCGCGCCTCATGCTCACCGAAACCGCCCATGCCAAGGTCAACCTCGCTCTCCATGTCCGCGCGCGGCGGGCAGACGGCTATCACGAGCTGGAGAGCCTGTTCGCTTTCTGCGCGGACGGCGACGAACTGCGCGGCGAGGCACGCGAGGATGGCCTGCTGACGCTGACCGTCGAGGGCCCTTTCGCGGAGGAGCTGAGTGCTGGCGAGGACAATCTCGTCCTGCGTGCCGCAAGGGCGTTGCAGGCGGCGAGTGGCACCATGCTCGGCGCCGACCTTACGCTGGAGAAGCGCCTGCCCATCGCCTCGGGTATCGGCGGCGGCTCGGCGGACGCGGCGGCGGCGTTGCGGCTGCTGGTGCGCCTGTGGGGCGTGCGGCCGATGGAGATCGACTTCCCATCCATCGCCGCGTCGCTCGGCGCGGACGTGCCCGCTTGTCTCGGTTCGCAAACCGTGTTCGTGCGCGGCATCGGCGAGCGGCTGGAGACGGTCGATCTCGACCTTGCCGGGATCCCGATCCTGCTCGTCAATCCGCTGGAGCCATGCACCACGGCGGCGGTCTATCGCGGCTGGGACGGGGTGGACCGCGGGCCGCTCGATCCGGCCGGCTGGCGGCAGGGGCGCAACGATCTCGCCGCTTCCGCCACGGTACTTGTGCCGGAGATTGACGAGCTGCTCGCCGTGCTGCGTGCCCAGCTCCCGAGTCTCGCCCGCATGTCCGGCTCGGGCGCAACCTGCTTCGCCCTGTTCGCCAGCGATGCCGAGCGCGACGCCGCCGCCCACCGCATCGCGGACGACCACCCCGGCTGGTGGGTGATGGCGACCAGCCTGCGCTGAGGACGGCCCGGCGGGGTATCGACCGGCCATCGCCGAGGGGAGGGGCGAGGGGCCACAGCCGGAAACCGCCTCATGCTGAAACAAGTTCAGCATGACGCGGGTGCCGCAAGAGCCTCCCCAATTCCTCCCCCAGCATGCTCGGGAAGGGAGACCGGCGCACCGGTGGAGGGCCTCCCCAGCGTTGCACTCCTGTACCATCCGGTAATCCCTCTCTCCAAAACAAGCTCGGGAAGACCCTCCATTCGTGCCTGGCCTCCAGACACCCGGCGCACATCGCTTCCATCCCGGCCCCGCCAGTTCTAAAGCCCCCTCATGACCGCCCCGTTCCACATCCTCGGCGACCCCGCCGCGCCGATCCTCATCATCGCCGATCATGCGTCCAACGCCGTTCCCGATGGCATCGACCTCGGCCTGCCGCCCGAAGCCCTGCGCGAACATGTCGCGCTGGATATCGGCGTGGCGGAGGTGGCGGCGCTGCTGGTCGGGGAGGGCGCATGTTGCGCCATCCTGGGTGGCGTCTCGCGCCTCGTCATCGACTATAATCGCGAACCGGATACCGCCGGTCTCGTCCCCGTCCACAGCGACGGGCATCAGATCGAGGGCAACAGCGTCGCCGATGTCGCGGATCGCCTCGCGCGCTTCTACGATCCCTACCATGCGAAGGTCGCCGCGCTGGCCGCGCAGCCGCACCGGCCGTTCCTCCTCTCGCTCCACAGCTTCACGCCGCGCCTGCGCACCCGGCCGGAGGAGGCGCGGCCGTGGGAGATCGGCATCCTCTACAATGCGGACGACCGCGCCGCGCGCATCGCCATTCCGCTGCTGGCGGCGGCGGGACTCGTGGTGGGCGAGCAGCAGCCTTATTCGGGCAAGCTGCTCAACGCGACGATGAACCGCCACGCCGAGGCGCACGGGCGGCCCTATCTCGGCGTCGAGATGCGGCAGGACCTTGTAACGGACGCTGTCGGCCAGCGCCGGTTCGCGCAAATATTGGCGCCCGTGCTGGATGAATGCCGTAACGGCCTTGCGTGAACGGCCCCTTTGATGGAAAGGGACCCGCGCAAGGAAAGGCGCGTGAAATGACCTACAAGTTCGACAAGTCCAAGCTCCCCAGCCGCCACGTCTCTGTCGGCGTGGAGAGCGCCCCGCACCGCAGCTATTATTATGCGATGGGCTGGACCGAGGAGGACATCGCCAAGCCTTTCGTCGCGGTCGCCTCGGCCGGCAACGATTCCGCTCCCTGCAACACCACGCTCGACCAGCAGGCTGATTGGGCGCGCGAGGGCGTGCTCGCGGCGGGCGGCACGCCGTTCCGCTTCAACACCATCACCGTGACCGACGGCATCGCCATGGGCCATCAGGGCATGAAAAGTTCGCTGGTCAGCCGCGAGGTGATTGCGGACTCGGTGGAACTGAGCGTGCGCGGCCATTGCTATGACGCGCTCGTCACCTTCGCGGGTTGCGACAAGTCGCTGCCGGGCATGATGATGGCCATGCTGCGCCTCAACGTGCCGTCGATCTTCGTCTATGGCGGCTCGATCCTGCCGGGCCGCTATCAGGACCGCGACCTCACCGTCATCGACGTGTTCGAGGTGGTCGGCCGCTACGCCGCCGGCAACTGCCCGCTGTCCGAAGTGACCGCCATCGAGAAGGCGGCCTGCCCCGGCCATGGCGCGTGCGGCGGCCAATATACCGCCAACACCATGGCCTGCGTGGGCGAGGCGATCGGCCTCTCGCTGCCCAACAGCAACATGGCGCCGGCACCCTACAAGTCCCGCCAGGAGATCGCGATCGCGGCGGGCAAGCAGATCATGGAGCTGCTCAAGATCGACCTGCGCCCGCGCACCATCTGCACTCGCGAGGCATTCGAAAACGCCGCGCGCATCGTCGCGGCGACCGGCGGCTCCACCAACGGCGCGCTGCACCTGCCCGCCATGGCGCATGAGTGCGGCATCGAATTCGACCTGTTCGACGTGGCGGAGATCTTCAAGACCACGCCCTACATCGCGGATCTGAAGCCCGGCGGCCGCTATGTCGCGCGCGACATGCACGACGCCGGCGGCATCTACATGGTGATGAAAACGCTGCACGCCGAGGGCCTGCTCCACGGCGACTGCATGACGGTGACGGGCAAGACGCTGGCCGAGAATATAGACCGGGTGACGTGGAACCCGGACCAGAAGGTCATCTACGACGCCAAGACCCCCCTCAGCCCCACCGGCGGCGTCGTCGGCCTGCGCGGTTCGCTGGCGCCCGATGGGGCGATCGTGAAGGTGGCCGGCATGCACCGCCTCCAGTTCACCGGCACCGCCAAGGTGTTCGAGCGCGAGGAGGATGCCTTCGCCGCGGTCGAGGCCAACCAGATCGTCGAGGGCGACGTGGTCGTCATCCGCTACGAAGGGCCCAAGGGTGGTCCCGGCATGCGCGAGATGCTGGCGACCACCGCCGCACTCTACGGCCAGGGCCTGGGCGAGAAGGTGGCGCTCATCACCGATGGGCGCTTCTCCGGCGGCACGCGCGGCTTCTGCATCGGCCATGTCGGGCCGGAGGCGGCCGAGGGCGGCCCGATCGCGCTGGTCGAGGATGGCGACATCATCGCCATTGATGCGGTGGCCGGCACTATCGACCTCCAGGTGGACGAAGCCGTGCTCGCCGAGCGCCGCAAGCAGTGGCAGCCGCGCACCAACGATTATCAGGCCGGTGCGCTGTGGCGCTTCGCCCAGAATGTCGGCCCGGCCTGGAAGGGCGCGGTGACGCACCCCGGCGCCGCCGCCGAGACGCATGTCTTTGCGGATATCTGACACCATGCCGGTGGCGGGCGGCACCCGGCAGCCCGCCGATCGCCAGCATGGTTGGGGGGCGCGGGGTCTGCCGCGCAAGGCTGCTCATCCCCGCCACATGGGGCTGGCCTGCCCATGGCCGCCCCTTGCCCGTCCCATGCGTCCGCTCGTGGCAAGCGAAGGCGGGACATGTTGGAGCGCATCCGACTTGGATCGAACCGCGCCGTGCTCCTGCGAAAGCAGGAGCCCAAGGCGTGTGGGCAGTCCGTTGCCGCCCTGGACTCCTGCTTTCGCAGGAACACTGTGTTCCCATCATGCAGCCCGTGTGATTCGCCTTCGCTCGATACGAACGGGGCTTGGCGCAGCACACCCGAGATGCGGGCTCCGCCACGCGCTCCGTTCCCCGACATGACCGCCGCCCCGATCCTCTCCGTCGCCGAGATGCGCGCCGCCGAGCAGGCGATGTTCGACGCTGGCGTCGATCCCTTCGCGCTGATGAAGCGGGCCGGGGAGGGCGCGGCCGAAGTTATCGCCCGCATCGGCCATGACCGCGAGACGCTGGTGCTGTGCGGCCCCGGCAACAATGGCGGCGACGGCTTCGTCATCGCTCGCGCGCTCCGTGCCATGGGCGTGCCGGTCCGCGTCGCCGCGATGGGCGAGAGCCGCACGGAGAGCAGCCAGCGCGCGCGGGCGGAGTGGGGTGGCCCCGTCGAGCCGCTGCTGGAGGCGGCGCCGGCCGCGCAGCTTGTCGATGCGCTGTTCGGCATCGGCCTCGCACGCGGCCTCGCGCCGGAGATTGCCGCCGCGCTCGGCCGGCTGGTCGAAGCCGCGCGCGTCTCCATCGCTATCGACGTGCCGAGCGGCATCGACAGCGACGCCGCCATCGCCCTCTCGCCCGTGCCGCATTTCACCCATTGCCTCGCGCTCGGCGCGTGGAAGCCGGCGCATTGCCTGCTCCCGGCGCGCGCGCTGGCCGACCAGCACCACCTCGTCGAAATCGGCATCCCGCCGCCCGCCGATTGCGTCCGCGCCCTCGCGCGCCCGCATATCGCCGCGCCCGCACCCGACGCGCACAAATATACGCGCGGTCTCGTCGCTATCGTCGCGGGAGACATGCCCGGCGCGGCGGCGCTGGCCGCGCAGGCGGCGGCTCATGCCGGTGCGGGCTACGTCCGCCTGCTGATCGAGCGGCTCGTAGCGGATATCGGCCACGCCATCGTGCAAAGCCACGCGCTGGATTTCAGCCGCGCCCGTGCCGCGCTGGTTGGCCCCGGCCTCGGCCGTGACGAGACCGCGCGCCAGCGCCTGGCCGTCACCCTGCAAGCCGGCGTCCCCGTCGTCGCCGATGCCGATGCGCTCTGGCTGCTCGCGCAGGACGGGCCGGGCGCGCTGCCGCCGCCGGCCATCGTCACGCCCCATGCCGGCGAGTTCGCCCATCGCTTCGGCGAGGGCGCCGGCAACAAGATCGAGCACACCCGCGCCGCCGCGCGCGCCGGGGGCAGCGTCGTCGTCCACAAGGGGGCGGACACGGTGATCGCCGCGCCGGACGGCCGCTGCGTCGTCGCGCCGCCCGCCTCCGCCTGGCTCTCGACCGCCGGCACCGGCGACGTGCTCGCCGGCCTGTGCGCCGCCCGCCTCGCCGTGAGCGGCGATCCCTTCCGCGCCGCCTGCGAGGCGGTGTGGCTCCATGGCGAGGCCGCCCGCCGCGCCGGCGCCGCGTTCAGCGCGGACGACCTCGTCCCGCATATCCCGGCCGCGATTGCGAGCGCGCTATGAGCGATGCCGATCTGATCGTCCGCATCGCCGCGCGGGGCGATGGCGTCACCGGCGATGGCCGCCACGTGCCGCTCAGCGCGCCCGGCGACCGGCTGCATGCCGATGGCACGCTCGCGCCCGGCCCGCATCATGCCGAGCCGCCGTGCCGCCACTTCCCGCAATGCGGCGGCTGCCAGCTCCAGCACCTCTCGGATGAGGCATTCGCCGCCTATGTGCATGACCGGGTTGCCGGCGCCCTCGCCGGGCAGGGCCTGACCGCCGGGGAGGTCGCCGCGCCGCATATCTCGCCGCCGGGCACGCGCCGCCGCGCCAGCCTGCGCGCGCTGCGGCTCGGCAAGCAGCTCCGGCTGGGGTTTGCCGAGCAGGGCAGCCATCGCATCGTCGACCTCAAGCAATGCCCCGTGCTGGAGCCGCGCCTGTTCGCGCTGGTCGAGCCGCTGCGGGCGATGTTCGCGCGCATGCTGCCGGATCGCCGGCCGGGGCAGGCGGAGCTGACCCTCGTCGATCAGGGCGTCGACCTGCTGCTCACCGGCATCGCGGCGACCTCGCTGGCGGAGACAGAGGCGCTGCTGGCCTTTGCCGACCGCCACGGCCTTGCCCGGCTGATGATCGGTGAGGAGGAGGAGGGCGCCCCCATCACCCTGTGGGAGCCGGACCCCGTCACCGCACGTTTCGGCGGCATCGCCGTCGCCTTCCCCCCGCACGCCTTCCTGCAAGCCACGGCGGACGGCGAGGCGGCGCTGCTCGCCGAGGTCCGGCGCAGTCTCGGCGATGCACGGATGGTGGCGGACCTGTTTGCCGGTCTCGGCACCTTCGCGCTCTCCATCGCCGATGACGTGCCGGGGCGGAAGGTTTACGCGGCCGAGGCGGCGCGCGACCTCGTCCTCGCCCTGCAAGGCGGCGGCAACCGGCTGCCCGGCCGCATCTTCGCCGAGCATCGCGACCTGTTCCGCCGCCCGCTGACTGCGAAGGAAGCCGAGCGCTTCGATGCGATCATCCTCGATCCGCCCCGCGCCGGTGCGCGCGATCAGGTGGCGCAGCTCGCGACCGCGCGGGTGCCGCTCATCGTCTATGTCTCATGCAACCCCGCCAGCTTCGCGCGGGACGCCGCCACGCTGGTCGCCGGCGGCTATGCGATTGAGCGGGTCAAGCCGGTCGGTCAGTTCCGCTGGTCCACCCATGTCGAGCTGGTCGCCACCTTCCGTCGGGCGGGCTGATCCTTCAGTGCTCCTGCGCAGGCAGGAGCCCAGGGCGGCAAGGAACAGCGGCTGGGCTCCTGCTTGCGCAGGAGCACTGCTCACTCAGGAGCATCGCCGCTCCCCTTCAAAACGCCAACGCCACAACCAGCCCGTTCACCGCCAGCACCAGCAGCACCAGCGATGAGAGGAAGAACAGGCTTGCCCGCACCGGGATGCTGTTCACCGTCGCCTGCCAGATGCTGTGGATCACGCGCAGCCCCACATAAGTCCATGCCAGCCCCACGGTGAGTGGCGTCCCCGCACCGAGGATCGCGATGGCGAGCGCCGTCGCGTAGAAGATGGTCGGCTGCTCCATCAGATGCGCGTAGTTATGCGCGGGCCAGTTGATCTCGCGCGGCAGGATGCGGTCGAGGTCCGCGCCCCGTCCACCGCGCGCCTGTTCGGGGTCGATCTTGAGCTTGGCGAGGGCGGGCATGCGCACCGCCGCCATCCATGTCAGCATCACCAGCGACCAGATGACGAGCGCCAGTGCGGGTGCGATCATCGGTGCGACCATGGGCAGTTCCCTTCAATGTGAGAAGGGAAGCTGCCCCTGTCGCGTCATGCCGTCAAGCGCGGCCGCTCAACCGCGGAGTTGCACCACGTTGGAGACGCGCGGCGCCGGCACGTCGTCCTCACGGTAGAGGCTGGCCATCGGCTCGTCGGCCACCTCGCACACCGTCTCGGCGCCGAAGCCGTTGAAATCGGTGCGCATCGCCGCGCCATAGGCGCCGAGCATGCCGATCTCGATATAGTCGCCCGCGCGGATATCGGCCGGCAGCATGAACGGGCCGGCCATATGATCCATATCGTCGCAGGTCGGGCCGTAGAAGCTGAATGCCTCTATGTCCGCCTCATTGGCCTCCGCGCGCAGGAGTTGCACCGGGAAGCGCCAGTCGAGATGCGCGGCGTCGAACAGCGCGCCATAGGCACCGTCGTTGATATAGAGTTCGTTGCCCCGCCGCCGCTCGACGCGGACGACGAGCGAGCTGTATTCGGCGCACAGCGCGCGGCCCGGCTCGCACCACAGTTCCGCCGAGTAGGAAATCGGCAGGCTCTCGAACGCGCGGTGGATCGCCTGGAAATAATGCTCCAGCGGCGGTGGCTCCATGCCGGGATAGCTGGAGGGGAAGCCGCCGCCCACGTCGACGATGTCGACCGTGACCGACGCATCGACGATTGCGGCGCGCACGCGCTCGATCGCCTGGGTGTAGGCGTGCGGCGCCATCGCCTGGCTGCCGACATGGAAGCAGATGCCCAGCGCGTCGGCGGCCTGACGGGCGGCTTGCAGCAGTTCCCGCGCATCGGCCAGCTCGCAGCCGAACTTGGCGGCGAGGCTCAGCTTGCTGTGCTCGGAGGAGACGCGTAGCCGCACGCACAGCTCCAGATCCTCGGCGCCGCGCGTGGCGTGGACGATCTTCTCCAGCTCCTCCATCGAGTCGAGCGAGAAGGTGCGCACGCCATGCTGGAAATAGGCTTCGCGGATGGCTTCCTCGGCCTTCACCGGGTGCATGAAGCACAGCTTGGCCTGCGGCAGCGTCCGCGCGACCAGCCGCACCTCGGCAATGGACGCCACGTCGAAATGCGTGATGCCGGCCGCCCACAGCGTGCGGATCAACTCCGGCGAGGGGTTGGCCTTCACGGCATAGAGCGAGCGCCCCGGAAATCTCTGCGAGAAAAACCGGGCGGCGCGAGCAGCGGCCTGCGGGCGAATGAGCGTTACCGGGGCTGCCGGTTTGAGGGAGAGAGCTACCCCCAGCGCGCTATGATGCTTGTACAACTCAAGGGACCTCCAGTGGATTTCAGCCAGTCAAAGCTGCCTTGCGGTGGAAGTCCCATGGGGCAGCAGGGGTGCGCATATATGGATTGCGGCCCCCCCTGTAAAGACTTTGGGGGTCAAAAAATGCATGTCGGGAATGTCACGCAAGGCCATGATCCATAAAGATTTTCCGGGGTTTTTGACGGCTCTGCCCGGAATCCCCGCGATGGACCGGCCGTGCGCAAAGCGCCGCGACTCGCTGCTCCGTTTCGCCGCCACGCGCGCTTGACGGTCCGTTAACCATATGAGCGCTAAGCCTTTTCTCCCGATCCTACAGACGGATGCCGCCATGTCGCTCTTTTCCTACCTCAACACGGATTCGTCTGAATCGTTGTTGATAACCGTGCAAAAAGCCCAGGCCGCCACCCAGACCAGAGCGGCCCCGAGCGCTCCCGAATCCGCCTCCACCTCCAGCACCGCATCCTCGGTCCTCATCACCCTGCAAGCGCGCCGCGCGGCGGCGGAGAAGGATGATGCCGGCAAGGCGGCTCCCGCGCTCGCCACGGAGCTGCGCACCGCGCTCGATTCCGCCTATGCGGCTGCCGGAGAACGGCACAGCGCGGATCTGACGGCGCTCAGCGGCCGCGCGCTGGCGGTGATCGCCCTCAACGAGAGCGGGCAGTTCAGCCGCGCCGAGATCGCTGCCGCCAAGACGGAATTGCGCGGGCGAGACCGGCAGGCTGTCCTCACCCAGATCAGCGAGAATGGCCTCACCGCGTCCTCGCTCGCCGCCTATCTCCAGCAGGCGACCGATGCCCGCACGGCGATGAGTGCGGAGGAACGCGCCCTGCGCGACGTTAATCCCGCGCTGCGCTGACCGGCTCAACTCAGCCGGTTCTTGAAGTCGGCGTAATCGAAGCGGCGCACCTCGCGCAATTCGTCCGTTTCGCTGTCCCACAGCCAGATGGCGGGCAGGGGGACGCCGTTGAAGGTATTGGTCTTGACCATCGAATAATGCGCCTGGTCGAGAAAGGCGATGCGCTGGCCCGGCTCGGCCGGCACCGGTAGCGCGAAGTCGCCGATGATATCGCCGGCGAGGCAGGAGGGGCCGCCCAGCCGCACGACCGGGCCACCGGGCACCTCATGCAGCATGGCGGGGCGATAGGGCGCCTCGATCACGTCCGGCATGTGGCAGGTGGCGGAAATGTCGGTGACGGCGACCGGCATGCCGTTGTCGATTACGTCGAGAATTTCGCCGACCAATATACCGGCGTCGAGTGCGATCGCCTCGCCCGGCTCCAGATACAGTTCCAGCCCGCTCGCCGCCTTCACCTGCCGCAGGAAGGCAATGAGGTCCTCGCGCTGATAGTCGGCGCGGGTGATGTGGTGGCCGCCGCCGAAGTTGAGCCATTTGAGCTGGCCGAAATGTCCCTTGATGCTCGGCTCCAGCGCCGCCCAGGTGCGGGCGAGCGGCACGAAATCCTGCTCGCACAGGCTGTGGAAATGGATGCCGTCCACGCCGTCCAGATGCTCCGCGCGGAGCTGGTCGACGGGGAAGCCCAGGCGGCTGTGCGGTTGGCAGGGGTCATATTTGCTGACCTCACCCTCGGCATGGAGGGGGTTGATCCGCAGGCCCACGTCGAAGCGATGCCCCTGTGCGCGCGCCGTGTCGAGGATCGGGCGGAAGCGCGCGTGCTGGCCCGGCGAGTTGAAGATCACATGATCGGAAAGCGCGCAGATCTCCGGCAGATCCTCCGCCTTGTAGCCGGCGCAATAAGTGGCGACCTCGCCGGCGCCAGCAGCGGCATATTCCTCACGCCCCAACCGCGCCTCGTAGAGACCCGAGGCGCAGACGCCGTCCAGATAGGCGGCGATGGTCGGACCGAGCGCCCACATCGAGAACGCCTTGAGCGCGGCCAGCATCCTGATGCCGCTGCGGTCCCGCACGTCCTTGAGGATGGCGAGGTTGCGCCGCACAGCCGCCGCATCCACCACGAAAGCGGGCGAGGGAACGCGATGCAGATCGAAGTGGGCGAAAGCGCCCGGATCGCCGGCTCTGGTTTCCATGGTCCGCTCCTCAGTCGATGCACATCGACGATTTGACCTTGCCGTTCTCGACCTCGGCAAAGCAGCCGAACAGCTTGTTGTCCGCCTGACAGACGCCCCGCGCCTCTTCGCCGACCCTGGGCAGGGTGCCGTCGGTGGCGGCGAGGCAGCGTCCCTGGCAGTCCTTGGCGGAGGAGCAGGCCTTGCCGGCGTCACCAAATGCATGGACGCACATGAGGTTGCCGCGCCGGCCGCGCTTGTCGAGGAAACCGCCGGTCCGCGCGCAGCTCAGCGCTTCCGGTGTGGGGCTGCCCGGCGTGAGTTGCATGCTCGACTGGCAGCCGCTCGTTGCGAGCAAGGCTGTCAGCCCGAGCAGCAGGGCGCCAACGGCGCGCATCAGAAAGCCAGCGGCTCGGGCAGCTCTACCATCTGCCAGGGCAGGCCGTGCTTGTTGAGCATATCCATGAACGGATCGGGATCGAGCTGCTCGATGTTGAATACGCCCGCACCCGACCAGATGCCTTGCAGCATCAGCGCGGCGCCGATCATCGCGGGCACGCCGGTGGTGTAGCTCACCGCCTGATTGCCGGTCTCGGCATAGGCGTCCTCATGATCGCAGATATTGTAGACGTAGAGCGTCTTGTCCTTGCCGTCCTTGCCGAGGCCGGTGGCGATATCGCCGATGTTGGTCTTGCCCCTGGTCGTCGGGCCGAGGCTCGCCGGCTCGGGCAGCACGGCTTTGAGGAACTGGAGCGGGATGATCTCCACGCCGTTATAGATCACCGGGTCGATCCGCGTCATGCCGACATTCTGGAGCACTTCCAGATGCTTCAGATAAGCGTCGCCGAACGTCATCCAAAAGCGGATACGCTTGATCTCCGGGAAGAATTTGGCGAGGCTCTCCAGCTCTTCATGGTACATGAGATACATGTTCTTCGGCCCGACCTGATCGAAGTCGAAGCTCTGCTTGTGGCTCAGCGCGGGTGTCGTCACCCACGCGCCGTTCTCCCAGTGGCGCGCCGGGGCGGTCACTTCGCGGATGTTGATCTCCGGATTGAAGTTGGTGGCGAAATGCTGACCGTGGTCGCCGCCGTTGCAATCGAGAATGTCGAGCGTGTCGATCCGCTCGAAATGATGCTTCTTGAGCCAGGTCGCGAACACGCTGGTCACGCCGGGGTCGAAGCCCGAGCCGAGCAGCGCCATCAGGCCGGCGGTCTTGAATTTGTCCTGATAGGCCCACTGCCAGCTATATTCGAAATGCGCCTCGTCGCGCGGTTCGTAATTGGCGGTGTCCATATAGTTGACGCCGGCGGCGAGGCAGGCGTCCATGATGGCGAGGTCCTGATAGGGCAGAGCGAGGTTGACGACGAGCCGGGGCTGCACCTGCTTGATGAGCGCGGTGGTCGCCGCCACGTCGTCCGCGTCGATCTGCGCCGTCTTGACGGTGACGCCAGTGCGCTCCTTCACCGAGCGCGCGATCGCCTCGCATTTCGAGACGGTGCGGCTTGCCAGCGTGATATCGCTGAAAATGTCCGGGTTCATCGCCATCTTGTGGACCGCGACCGAGCCGACGCCGCCCGCGCCGATGACCAGCACCTTGCTCATCTATACAATCTCCATGAGAGCGAATCGCCAAGCGCCTGCATATAGGGGGGCTCCATGACAGAACAAGAATTGCGCGATCCCGCCCGGGCGCCGGGCCGCGCAGGCGTGTTGCGCGCGGCGGAGAAGATCGCGGCGCTGCTGCCGCCCACGCCGCTGCTGCCGCTGGAGGTGGACGGGCACACGCTCTGGTGCAAGGCGGAGATGCTCCAGCCCGTCGGTGCCTTCAAGATCAGGGGTGCGTGGCATCGGCTGAGCGATCTGGATGAGGGCGAGCGGGCGCGCGGCGTGGTCGGCGTCTCCAGCGGCAATCATGCGCAGGGCGTGGCCTGGGCGGCGCGGCGACTGGGCGTCGCCGCGACCATCGTGATGCCGCGCGATGCGCCGCGCGCCAAGCTGGCGGCGACGCAGGTGCTGGGCGCGCAGGTCGTGCTCTATGACCGGGCGCGCGAAGATCGTGATGCGATCGCCGCCGGGCTGGTCGCGGAGAGCGGCGCGACGCTCGTCCATGCCTATGGCGACCCGTGGATCATCGAGGGGCAGGGCACGGCGGGCGTCGAGGCGGCGGCGCAACTGGAGGCGCGGATCGGGCGCGGGCCGGACCGCATCGTCGCCTGCTGCGGCGGGGGAGGGTTGACGGCGGGGCTGGCGCTGGCCTGCCCGGAGGCGGACATCTTCATCGCCGAACCGGAGGGCTGGGACGATGTGCTGCGCAGCCTTGCGGCGGGCGAGGTCCTCGGCGTGGCGGACAGGACATATCCGACCGACTGTGACGCGCTCCAGACACCGCGCACCCTCCCGATCAACTTCGCGGTGCTCAAGGCACGGGTGAGCGGCGGCGCGGCGGTGAGCCGGGCGGAGGTGCGCGCGGCGATGCGGCTGGCGTTCGAGCGGCTGCATCTGGTGGTCGAGCCGGGCGGCGCGGCGGCGCTGGCAGCGGTGCTGGCCGGCAAGGTAGCGGCGACGGACGCGACCGTGGTGACGCTCTCGGGCGGCAATGTCGACCGGGAGGCGTTCCTCCGGCTGATCGGTGATTGAACGGTTTCGTGGTATTCAAATACCCGAAAGTCACGAAGGTCGCGGGGTGGAACGGAAAAAAACCGGCGGAAGTCTCGGAGTGGCGGCCGAAGGGGTTAGTGTGCGTGTAAGAGGGGCGGACGGGGGCACGCTTGCCACATGGCGTAAAACGGCCTCTGTAGGACAGGCTTTTCGGCGCCTCGATCTCGTTGTCCCCGAGGTGATCGCATCGCCTGCGCGCATTCTGTCTTGCTGGCCAAAAGGGGGCGGAAGGCGGCCCCTGGTGACGCTCGCTGCTCCGGGCCGCGATCTGGCGGTACCGGTCGGCACCGGGCGCAATCTGGCGCTGGTGGCACGGCATTATCCGAAGGCGCGGCTGGTCGGGCTGGACATATCGAGCGAAATGCTGCGCTCGGCGGAGGCCGCCATTGCCCGCGCCGGTGCGCACGAGCGCACATTGTTGGGCCGCGCGGATGCGGCGGCGTTCGATCCGCAGCGGCTGTTCGGCGAGCCGGGGTTCGACCGCGTGTTCATCAGCTACAGCCTCTCGATGATCCCGGACTGGGAGCGGGCGCTGACGCAGGCGCTGAGCGTGGTGGAGCCGGGCGGGGCACTGCATGTCGCGGATTTCGGCCAGCAGGAACGGCTGCCGCGCTGGTTCCGTGGCGGCCTGCGGGCATGGCTGGCGAAATTCCATGTGACGCCGCGCGCGCACCTGTTCGATGCGGGGCGGCGGGCGGCGCTGGCCCATGGCGGAGCGGTGGCCGAGGCGCGCCTCTACCGGGGCTACGCCTGGGCGATGACGATCAGCCGCTGAGCGCTACCGTCACAGGAATGGACGCAGCGCCGTCAGGAACGCCTCGCCATAAGCGTCCAGCTTGCGCTCGCCGATGCCGCTGACCAGCGCCATGTCGCGCAGCGATGCGGGGCGGATGCGGGCCATGTCGCGCAAAGTGCTGTCGTGGAAGATGACGTAGGGCGGCACGCCGGCCTCCTTGGCGAGATCGCGGCGGCAGGCACGCAGCGCCTCGAAGATCGGATCGTCGACCGGGTTGGCGCCGGTATCGCGCTTGCGGCGGCGCGGACGGGCGGGCGGAAGGACGAGCGCGACCCGCTCCTCGCCGCGTAGATACGTGCGCGCGGCCGGGCCGAACATCAGCCCGCCATGCTCGGTGGTGGTGAGCGCATCCTGCACCAGCAAGGCTCGCGCAACCGGCTTGATGAGCGCCGCTTCCTCGCCCTCGACAATGCCGAACACCGAGAGGCGGTCGTGCCCGCGCTGGGTGATGCGCTCGCTGCTCCTGCCGGTCAGCACTGCCTCCACATGGCCGAGGCCGAAGCTTTGGCCGGTGCGGTGGACGGCGGAGAGCAGCTTCTGTGCGGTGGTGGTCGCGTCGATGCTCTCGGGCGGGGCGAGGCAATTGTCGCAATTGCCGCAGGTGGGCGGCGGATCCTCGCCAAAATGGCGCAGCAGCACGGCGCGGCGGCAGCCGGCGGTCTCGACCAGCGCGCCGAGCGCCTCGATGCGGGCGCGCTCGCCGGGCTGGCGGGGGGCCTCCACCTCTTCAATGCGTTGGCGGGCGCGGACGAAATCCTCCGGGCCCCAGAGTAAGGTCGCCTGTGCAGGGTCGCCGTCGCGCCCGGCGCGGCCGCTCTCCTGATAATAGCTCTCGATCGACTTGGGCAGGCCGGCGTGGACGACGAAGCGCACGTCCGGCTTGTCGATACCCATGCCGAAGGCGACGGTGGCGACCATCACCATCTCCTCGCTGGCGAGGAAGGCGGCCTGGTTGGCGGCGCGCACCTCCGGCGCGAGGCCGGCATGATAGGGCAGCACCGGGCGGCCGTTTTGCCCAAGTGTTTCAGCCAATTGCTCGGTGGCGGCGCGGGTCGGCGCGTAGACGATGCCGGGGCCGAGGTTGGCCGCCATGATCTCCGCGATCTGGCGGCGCAGCCCGTCGCGCGGGGCGACGGCGTAGCGGATGTTCGGCCGATCGAAGCCGGAGATGACGAGGCCATCCTGCGGGATGCCGAGCTGGGCGAGGATGTCCGCGCGGGTGTGCCCATCCGCCGTGGCGGTGAGCGCGAGGCGCGGAACGGCGGGAAAGGCATCGAGCAGCGGGCGCAGCAGGCGGTAATCGGGGCGGAAATCATGGCCCCATTCGGAGACGCAATGGGCCTCGTCGATGGCGAACAGGCTGATGTGCGCACGCTCCAGCAGGCTGCGGAACCCCTCGCCGGAGGCGCGCTCGGGCGCGACATAGAGCAGGTCCAGATCGCCGGCGACGAGCCGGTCCTGCGTCTCGCGCCAGTCGGCATCGACCGAGGTGAGGCTGGCGGCGCGGATGCCGAGCGCGCGGGCGGACCGGAGCTGGTCGTGCATCAGCGCGATCAGCGGCGAGACGACCACGCAGCAGCCGGCCAGCGCCACGGCGGGAAGCTGGTAGCAGAGCGACTTGCCGGCGCCGGTGGGCATGATCGCCAGCGTGGCGCTGCCGGCCAGCACGCGCTCGATCACCTGCCGCTGCACGCCCCGGAACGCTTCGAAGCCGAAGACGCTTCGGAGCAGGGCGGCGGGATCGGCAGGCATGGCGCGGCTATAGGAGCAAGGGGCGGGTGGGGGAAGGGGCGAGTGGCGAGGTCGGGTCGTCTACCCCCTCACCAATCGTCCTGCGCGCGGGTGATGAGATAGCCGTGGATGTCCTTTGCCTGCGCTTCGGTCAACTGGCCGCCGAAGCTGGGCATGCCCTTGTGCTCGCGCGAGCCCTTGAGAACGATGTCGAGGAACTCGTCGTGCGCCTGCTTGCTCATCTTGCGCAGGTCCTTGACGCCGCCGATGGCGTTGTCGCCGTGGCAGCGGTTGCAGCTCTCGGCGTAGAGCGCCGCGCCGCGCCGGGCGACCTCGCCGGGGATGCGGTCGGGCGGCAGATAGGCTTCCTCGGTCTCCGCCTTCATCGGTGGCAGCTTGGCGGTGCCGTCCAGCCGGAACACCAGCAGCTTGGCGGTGGCGGTACGGAAGGGGCCATCCTTCGTGAGATTATAGACCGGCGAGCCGCCCCAGCCGGCATTGAGGGCGATATATTGCACGCCGTCGATCATGTAGCTGATCGGCCCGGCGACGCCGGCCTGATCGACATTCATCTCCCACAGCTTCTTGCCCGTATCGGCGCGGTAGATGGCGACGGTCTTGTTGATGGTCGGCTGGATGAGCAGGTTGCCAGCCGTGGTCAGCACGCCGCCCGAGCCGGGGTGCGGATAAGGCACGCGCCATGCCTCCTTCTGGATCCTGGGGTCCCAGGCGAGGAGATAGCCCTTCTCGGTGCGGTTGATCTCCTCCTGAAGCTGCTTGCGCAGTTCGGGCTGGCTGGCGAAATCCTGCCCGCTGTTGCTGCGGCCGGGGCCGGGCGTGTATTTGTATTTCCCGTCCTCGGCGCGCGCGTAGATGGAGCCTTGCTCCTGCGCGGACCAGTAAACGAGGCCGGTTTTCGGGCTGTAGGACATGGGGTGCCAGGTGTGCGCCGCCAGCCAGCTCGGGTTCATGATGTGCGGCGTGGTGCTGTTGTGCGCGCCGGGCATCAGCACCGGGCGGCCGGTCTTCATGTCGACATGGCTCGCCCATGTGTTGACCGAGACGTAGCTCTTCGCGGAGATCAGTTTCCCGTTGGTGCGGTCGATCACGTAGAAAAAGCCGTTCTTGGGCGCCTGCATGGCGACCTTGCGAGCCTTGCCGCTGATCTTCATGTCCGCGAGCACGATGGGCTGGGTGCAGGTGTAGTCCCAGTCCTCCTCGGGCACCATCTGGTAGTGCCATTTATACTTGCCTGTGGTGGCGTCGACCGCGACCAGCGAGCAGAGGAACAGATTGTCGCCTTTGCCCTCGCTGCGGTGGTGCCACATGTGCGGCGAGCCGTTGCCGGTGCCGATATAGACGGTGTTGAGCGCGGGATCGTAGGCGAAGCTGTCCCACGCATTGCCGCCGCCGCCGGCCTCCCAGAACTTGCCGTGCCAGGTGGGCAGGGCGAGCTTCATCGCGCTGTCGGAGGCTTCGCCGTCCGGGCCTTTGGCGGGATCGGTCGGGACGATGAAGAATTTCCAGAGCTTCCGGCCGGTTTCGGCATCGTAGGCGGCGACGAAGCCGCGCGAGCCATAATCCGCGCCGCCGTTGCCGACGACGATCTTGCCATCATAGACGCGCGGCGCGCCGGTGATGGAATAAGGCGCCTTCTCCGCGTCGAATGTGTGGGTGGTCCACAGTTCCTTGCCGGTGTGCCGGTCGATCGCGATCAGCCGGCCGTCGAGCGCGCCGATGATGATCTTGTCTCCCCACGCCGCGATACCGCGCGAGGAGGGGCCGCAGCAGGCCCAGCGCGCCCAGACCTTCTCCACCTTGGGATCGTAGGTCCACAGCTTGCGGCCGGTCTTGCCGTCATAGGCGGTGACGACGTTGTAGATGGAGGCGTTGTAGAGCACGCCGTCGATGACCAGCGGACTGGCCTGCACGCCGCGATAGGTATCGAGATCGTCATACCAGGCGAGGCCGAGGCGCTGGACGTTGCGATCGTTGATCTGGTCGAGCGGGCTATAACGCTGCTCGTCCCATGTGCGGCTGTAGCTGCCCCACTGGCCCGGCTCGGCGTCGGCGTTGACCATGCGGGCGTGGGTGATGCCGGAGGCGGTGGCGGTAGCGGCGTCGTTGGCGATAGCGCGATAGGCGGGGACGGCGAGCGCGCCGAACAGGGCGGTCGCGGCGATGGCTCCGAACAGGCGCTGTTTCATGTCCCTCTCCCTGACGCGGCCGGCAGCCTCATTCTGTCTGCCCTCGTTTTCTTCGCCTATGCCGCAGCGGATAGGCGATGCCAAACGGATTGGCTTGCCCCACGCGCCTTATTCCTTGACCGAGATGGCAGGCGTGGGTGCCGTCACTGGGCCGGAGCTTGGGCCGACTCGCGGCGGCGGGGTGCGATGGCGCGCCCCGGCTGTTGCGTTGGTTCGTTGATAATGTCCGATTTGTGCCGGCCCTGTACGGCGACGCCAGAGAAAACAGACTTTGATATTGCCCTGCAACTGAAAATGCGCATCATTGCCCCGCTCCCCGGAGCAAGATCAGGAGAAGATGAGATGAAGTGGACGAAGCCCAAGGTTCGCGAGATTGCGCTCGGCGCCGAGATCAACTGCTATGCTTGCGCAGAACTGACCGCCTGACAATCTGATGAAAATCATTGTGCTGGGGGCGGCCGCCGGCGGCGGCTTTCCCCAGTGGAATTCCAATGCGGACGGTTGCCGGCGCGCGCGCCGCGGCGATCCCGTCGCCAGATCCCGGACTCAGGCAAGCGTCGCCGTCAGCCATGATGGCGAGCGGTGGTTCCTGCTCAACGCCGCGCCCGACCTGCGCCAGCAGATCAACGAGACGCCCGCGCTGCATCCGCGCACCGGGCTGCGCGACTCGCCCATCGCCGGGGTGGTGCTGACCGGCGGCGACGTGGACGCCATCGCCGGGCTGCTGACCCTGCGCGAGCGCCAGCCGTTCACCGTGCATGCCACGCAGCGCATCCATGACGTGCTGGACGCCAACCCGATCTTCGAGGTGCTGGCGCGCGACGTGGTGGTGCGCACCGTGCAGGCGCTCGACCGGCCGTTCACGCTGGAGGGGCCGCTGCGCGCGACCTTGTTTGCCGTGCCGGGCAAGGTGCCGCTCTATCTGGAGGGAGACGGCGCCGAGCCGCCGCCGATCATCGTCGACGGCACCACCGTGGGCGCGGAAATCACGGACGGCACGAAGCGGATGCTCTACATCCCCGGCTGCGCGGCGATGACGGACGATTTGCGCGCGCGGATCGACGGAGCGGACATATTGTTCTTCGACGGCACCCTGTGGCGCGACGACGAGATGGTGGCGGCAGGCATCGGCCAGAAAACCGGGCGGCGCATGGGGCATATGAGCCTCTCCGGCGGTGAGGGGACGATGGCGGCGTTGCGCCCCGTCAACGTCGGGCGCAGGGTCATCATCCATATGAACAATTCCAACCCGGTGCTGCTGGCCGACAGCGCCGAGCGGGCGGAAGCCGAGGCGGCGGGCTGGACGGTCGCGCATGACGGCATGGAGTTTGCGATCTGATGGGGACGGCAGCGATGGACAGGACGGAGCGGCTGCTTTCGCCGGAGGAACTGGAGGCCGCGCTGCGCAAGATCGGGGCCGAGCGCTATCACAGCAACCATCCCTTCCACCGGCTGTTGCACGACGGCAAGCTGACGCGCGGGCAGGTGCAGGCGTGGGCGCTCAACCGCTATTATTATCAGGCGTCCATCCCCGCCAAGGACGCGACGCTGATGGCGCGGCTGCCCACGCCCGAATTGCGGCGCGAGTGGCGGCGGCGGATCGAGGACCATGACGGCGACGGGGTGAAGCCGGGCGGCATCGAGCGTTGGCTCAAGCTGGCGGAAGGCGTCGGGCTGGACCGGGCGCGGGTGGAGAGCACGGCGGAGATATTGCCCGCGACGCGGTTCGCGGTGGATGCCTATGTGCATTTCGTGCGCGACCGCACGCTGCTGGAGGCCGTCGCCTCCTCGCTGACCGAACTGTTCTCGCCGACCATCATCGCCGAGCGCGTCTCCGGCATGCTGGCGAATTACGACTGGATCACGCAGGATACGCTGGCCTATTTCACGCCGCGCCTCACACAGGCGCCCAAGGACAGCGACTGGGCGCTGGCCTATGTGAAGGACCATGCCGACACGGCGGAGAAGCAGGAGGCGGTGCTCGCTGCGCTGCGTTTCAAGTGCGATGTGCTGTGGTCGCAGCTTGATGGGCTGTATCTGGCCTATGTGGCGCCGGGCCTGATCCCGCCGGGGGCGTTCGTGCCGGGGGAAGGGGCGTGAGCGTTACGGCTGGTCTTTCGGTTCCTCACACCGCACCCTTCATGTCGCGCATCGTCGAGACATGTCGGCTCGGTGCTGGCGTGTCTCGACGATGCTCGACACGAACGGATGCTCCTGGCGTCTGCGCTGGAGATCCCGCATGACCGATGGCGCCACCGTTCCCGCCTTCCGGCGCGGGGTGAAGTTCCGGTTCGATACGGTGCGCGAGGCGTGGGTGCTGCTCGCGCCGGAAAAGCTGTTCATGCCGGACGAGATCGCGGTCGAGATATTGAAGCTGGTCGACGGGGCGCGGAGCATCGACGCCATTGTCGACGATCTCGCCGCCCGCTTCGATGCGCCGCGCGATGAAATCGCCACGGACGTGATCGCCACGCTGGAGGACCTCTCCACGCGCGGCGCCCTCCAGCTATGAGCGTGCCGGCGCCAGCGCCGCCGATGGGGCTCATCATCGAGCTGACTCATCGCTGCCCGCTGCAATGCGCTTATTGCTCCAACCCGCTGGCGATGGATGCGCCCAGGTCCGAGCTGACCACTGACGAGTGGCTGGACGTGCTCGATCAGGCGGCGGAGATCGGCATCCTTCAGGTGCATTTCTCCGGGGGCGAGCCGATGGCGCGGCGCGACCTCGTCCAGCTTGTCGCCCATGCCGCCGCGCGCGGGCTCTATACCAACATCATCACCTCCGGCGTGCTGCTCACCGATGCGGCGATGGCGGCGCTGCTGGCGGCGGGAATCGACCATATCCAGCTCAGCTTTCAGGATGCGCATGCCGCGCCGGCGGACCGGATCGGCGGCTATCATGGCGGCCACGAGAAGAAGCTGGCGGCCGCGCGGCGGATCAGGGAGGCGGGGCTGCCGCTCACCGCCAATTTCGTCATCCACCGCCAGAATATCGAGCGGGTGGGCGAGATGATCGCGCTGGGTGAGGAACTGGGCGCCGAGCGGATGGAAATCGCCCACACGCAATATTATGGCTGGGCGCTGCTCAACCGCGACGCGCTGCTGCCGAGCGCGGAGCAGCTCGCCTTCGTGAACGGGGTGGTCGCGCAGGCGCGCGAGCGGCTCAACGGGCGGATCGCCATCGACTATGTCGTGCCGGACTATCACGCCGCGCGGCCCAAGGCGTGCATGGGCGGCTGGGGCAATCGCTTCATCAACATCTCGCCCTCGGGCAAGGCGCTGCCCTGCCATGCGGCGGAGACGCTGCCGGGCTTCACCTTCCCCAGCGTGCGGGAGCAGCGGCTGCGCGATATCTGGGCTTCGTCCGATGCCTTTACGCGGTTTCGTGGCACCGACTGGATGCCCGAGCCGTGCCGCGCCTGCGACCGGCGGGAGATCGACTGGGGCGGCTGCCGCTGTCAGGCCCTCGCCATCGCCGGGGATGCTGCGGCGACCGATCCGGCCTGCCACCGCTCGCCCGATCATCATCTGATGGCGGAGGCGATTGCGGCGGCGGGCGCGAACACGGTGCTGGACTTCGTGCCGCGAAGGCTCAATCAGGACTGACATGACCGAGCCGCGCACCCTCTACCCGCCGATCGAGCCCTATGAGACCGGTACGCTCGATGTCGGTGACGGCCATCTGCTCTATTATGAACGCAGCGGCACGCCGGGCGCCAAGCCGGCGGTGTTCCTGCACGGCGGGCCGGGCGGCGGCATCTCCCCCAATCACCGGCGACTGTTCGACCCGGCGCGCTACGATGTGCTGCTGTTCGACCAGCGCGGTTGCGGCCGCTCGACCCCGCATGCCGGGCTGGAAGCGAACACGACCTGGCATCTGGTCGCCGATATCGAGCGGCTGCGCGCGCTGATGGGCGTGGACAAGTGGCTGGTGTTCGGCGGCTCGTGGGGATCGGCGCTGGCGCTGGCCTATGCGCAGACGCATCCGGAGCGGGCGAGCGAACTGGTGCTGCGCGGCATCTTCACCGTGCGGGCGAGCGAGCTGGACTGGTATTATCAGTTCGGCGCCTCGGAAGTGCATCCGGAGAAATGGGAGGCTTTCCTCGCGCCGATCCCGCCCGAGGAGCGCGGCGACCTGCGCGCGGCCTATCGCCGCCGGCTGACCGGCGCGGACGAAGCGGCGCGGCTGGAGGCGGCGCAGGCGTGGACCTTGTGGGAAGGGCGCACGCTCACCCTGCTGCCCGATGCGGCGATGACCACCGGCTTCGAGAACCCGCATTTCGCGCTCGCCTTCGCGCGGATCGAAAATCACTATTTCGTCCATGGCGGCTGGCTGGAGGAGGGGCAGCTCATCCGCGACGCGCACAAGCTGCGCGGTATCCCCGGCACCATCGTGCAGGGGCGCTACGACATGGCGTGCCCGACGCGCACCGCTTATGAGCTGCACAAGGCTTGGCCGGAGGCGGATTTCCACCTGATCGAAGGGGCGGGCCACGCTTATTCCGAGCCGGGCATTCTCGACCGGCTGATCCGCGCCACGGACGATTACGCGCGGTCGTGGACGGGCTGAACCGGGCCGGCGTGGCCGCTCTGCCCGAGCCTGACGGGCTGCCGACGCCGCGCCGCCACTGGGCGCTGGCGGGCCTCTGGTGGGGCATGGCGCTCTCGGTGCTGGACGCCGCCATCGCCAATATCGCGCTGCCCACCATCGCGCGCGATCTGGGGGTGAGCCCGGCGGATGCGACGTGGGTCGTCACCGCCTACCAGATCGCCATCGTGATGACGCTGCTGCCCTTGGCGGCGCTGGGCGAGCGGCTGGGCTATCGGCGCGTCTATCTCGGCGGGCTGGTGCTGTTCGTGCTGATGTCGCTCGGCTGCGCGATGGCGACCGATCTGGAGACGCTGTCCATCGCCCGCTTCGCGCAGGGCGTGGGTGCATCGGCGATGATGGCCGTCAACGGCGCGCTGATGCGCTTCACCTGGCCGAAGGAACGGCTGGCGCGCGGCATCGCCTACAACGCCGTGGTGGTGGCCTGCACGGCGGCGGCGGGGCCGGCGCTGGCGGGGCTGATCCTCTCGCTGGGGCCGTGGCCGTGGCTGTTCCTCATCAATGTGCCGATGGGCCTCGCGGCATTGGCGCTGGTGGTCGCCTTCGGCCCGCACACGCCCTCGGCAACCCGGCTGTTCGACTGGCGCAGCGCTTTGCTCAACGCGGCGATGTTCTGCGCGCTGTTCCTGCTGGTGTCGGACGTGGTGCATGGCCATGTGAGCGCGCGGCTGATCCCGCTGGCGCTGGTTGGCGGGGCGGCGGGCCTCTGGCTGATCCGGCGGGTGCAGAGTAGTCCCCGCCCGCTGATCCCGCTCGACCTCATCCGCATGCCGCGCCTGCGGCTGGCCTATGGCGCGTCGATCTGCGGCTTCGCGGCGCAGATGTGCCTGCTCGTCTCGCTGCCGTTCCTGCTGGAGGAGCGGCTGGGCCTGTCGGTGGCGGTGGTCGGCATGATCTTCCTGCCGCTGCCGCTGGGCATCGCCCTCATCTCGCCGCTGGCCGGGCGCTGGGCGGAGCGAGACTGGGCCGGGCTGATGAGCGCGGCGGGGCTGACGCTGTTCGCCGCCATGATGGCGCTGATGGCGCTCGCCATTCCGTCCACGGGCGCGGCGGCGCTCATCGCAGTGGCGATGGGGTTGTGCGGCGTGGGGTTCGGCTTGTTCCAGGCGCCCAACAACAATGTGATGCTGCGGGCGGGGCCGATCGACCGGGCCGGATCGGCGGCGGGGATGCAGGCCCAATGCCGCCTGATCGGCCAGACCGCCGGCGCGCTGATCGCCGCGCTCAGCTTGCGCTACGGCGGCGCGGGGAGCGAGCAGGCGCTGGTCATCGGCGCCGTGCTGGCGCTGTGTTCGGCCGCGTTCGCCCGCGCGCGGTAGGCGCTCCCTGACGGCCTGCAAATGGCGGCTCTGCGCGCTTCGGGCGGTCATCGACCTGTCGTCCGCCGCGCGCCGGGTGGCGGACATCCACCATTTTGCCCTTCGGTCGGCGACGGTTCCGGCTTGCCATCTCCTGAATGGCCTTCGCCCTGGAGTTCGAGATGGAACCCAGCATGGCCCGGTTCGCTCCGGGGACGCGGGGTCTGACCCTCGTTGCGGGCGTTTGAGCCCGTGTCGGCCGACAGATTAAATACTCCGAAACCAAGCACGCTCTAGCGTGAGCGGAGAGGCTGCCCGCGTGAATCGTCGCGGGCTGCCGACGATCTAACCCCGGATTCGCGAAATCTCATACCATGCAGCATCGTAGCCCAGTCGAAGCCGTCGAAATCGAGTTGATCCGCAGCCTGTTCGACGCGTTCGTGCCCTCGGCCATCATGACGGTGCTGTTCCTCATCGGCGGCGTCCTGATCGTCGAGGCGACCGGCGATCCGGTGCTGCTCCTGCTGCTGATCGGCGGTTCGTTCGCCTCCGCCGTGCGCCCGTGGACGGCGTGGAGCCTGGCGCCGGTCGCGCGCCGGCAGAGCCTGACGTTCGAGCAGGCCAAGACGCTCGAACGGCGCTTCGCCTGGCCCTATTATGCCTTCGCAGCCATCCTCGGCCTGTTCGGCGTGCGGGTGATGCTGCTGCCGATCCCGGAAGGCCATATGATCGTCGTCTGCCTGCTGATGGGCTATGCGGCCGGCGTGGCGGCGGGGATGGGGCTGCGGCCGCGCATTGCGAACATCAGCATGATCGTCTCGCTGCTGCCCGCCAGCATCACCGCGATGATGGTGGGGAATATTCTCTATCAGGCGACCGGCCTGCTTGCGGCCTCGTTCCTGGCCGGTGGCGTCTATAGCCTGCGCGGCCGCCATGAGCGGGCGGGCAAGGACATCATGCTGCGGCTCGCCTTCGCCAATCTCGCGCGGCAGGACGCGCTGACCGCGCTGCCCAACCGCGTGGCGCTGCGCGAGTGGTTCGACGAGCAGATCGTGACAGGCGGTGCGCGCGGACTGATCGCCGTCCATTATGTCGATCTCGACGGGTTCAAGCCGATCAACGACAGCTATGGCCACCCGGTCGGCGATGCGTTGCTGACGGCGGTGGGCAAGCGCATCACTCATGCGATCCGCGCGAGCGACATGGCCGCGCGACTGGGCGGCGACGAGTTCGCCGTGGTGCAATATGGCATCGAGACCGAGACGGAAGCGCAGTATCTGGCCGAACGGCTCGCCGAGGCAATTGCCCAGCCGTTCCAGATCGAGGGGCATGCGCTGCGCATCTCCACGTCGCTCGGCTATGTCGTGAAGGAAGCGGGTGCTGACGGGCTGGACGATCTGCTCGGCCTTGCCGACAAGGCGCTCTACGCCAGCAAGCGCGGCGCGGGTGCGGTGACGCGCTATGCGGCGCCCCCACCGGATGAGCGGCGCGCGGTGGCCTGATTCACGCGGGGCGCGGGTTCCTTCGGGTAGGATGATTGCTCGGGCCCCCCAGATAGAAATGCCGCGCTCCTGCGGAGGCAGGAGCCCAGGGCCGCAGGGAGGTTCGGCCGGGTGCTGGACTTGTGCCTTCGCAGGAGCGCGGCTCCCCTTATAGGCGATCCCTCAGGCGCGCGCCCGCTCCTCCGCCGGTCCTCCCGCGTCGTGGCGGCGGCCGATGCGATAGCCCAACAGCGCCCACACCCCCGCGAGCGCGGCGCCGGCAATCGCCGCCATCTGGATGGAGGCGAGGGTCGATACCGCCGTATAGACCCAGCCGGTGAGCGTATCGCCGCCGCGATAAACGACGGTGTCGATGGCATTCTTGGCTTTGTATTTGGTCTCGGTATCGACGCGGGTGAACAGCATCTCGCGGCCGGGGCGGATCAGCGCATATTCGCCGACGCGCCGCAGGATCATCACGAAGGCGAGCACGGGGAAGGTCGCCGCCAGCGCCAGCAGGCCGAAGCCGGCTACCATCAGCAGCGGCACGCCGGCGAGCAGCACGGTGACGCCGAGCCGCCTGGCCAGCCGCCCGGTAAAGAAGATCTGGATAAGGATGGTGAGCGACTGGACGACCACGTCGATGGCGGCGAAGACCTGCGTCTGCCGCGTGCGGTCCGGGAAGGTCGCCTCGACGATCCGCGCCTGCTCGAAATAGAGAAAGGTGGTGGCGGCGGTGAGCAGCAGGATGAAGCCGGAGATGGCGAGCAGATAAGGCGAGCGCGCGATCAGCGTCAGCCCGGCCCAGATGGAGCCGCCGATGCGGTTGGATGCGGGAGCGCCCGCTTCCGCGCGCGGCCCGGTCTTCTCGCGCCAGGAGAGCAGCACGCGCACGCAGGGCAGGGTGGCGAGCAGCAGCGCGCTGGAGAGATAGAGCAGCCCCGGCTCGCCGAGCGGCGCCACCAGCAGGCCGGAGATGAGCGGGCCGGTGAGGCCGCCGAGGCTCGCGCCGGCGGCGATCTGGCCGAACAGCCGATGCGCCTGATCGGCATCGAACAGATCCACCATCAGGCTCCAGGCGAGCGAGACGACGAACAGGTTCATTACCGAGAGCCAGATGTAGAAGGCCCGCGCGATCCAGATATTGGTTGGGTCGAGCAGCAGGCTGGTGGCGAAGCCCGCCATGATGAGCGCCGAGAGCGAATAGAGGATCGGCAGCAGCCGCCGGCGCGGCATGCGCGCGGCGACCCAACCGTAGAGCGGCACTACCACCAGCATGGCGACGAAGGTGCCGGTCCACAGCCATTGCAGCTTGTCGACCCCGCCCGCGATGCCGAACGTCTCGCGCACCGGCCGCAGCATGAAATAGGCGACGAACAGCAGGAAGAAGAGCAGGAAGCCGACCGCGACGGCCGGCGCCTCGCCCGGCCGCGCGACGATGAGGCGGCCGAGCAGGGACCGGCCCGCCGGCGCTTCAGAGGCCATCTATATAGTGCTCCATCCGCTTGCGCAGCGCCGCGTCCGGTAGCGGGCCGCGTGCAGCGGCGAGATTGTCGTCCACATAGCGCGCCTGCGCCATGCCGGGGATGGCGATCGGCCGGCTGGGGTGCGAGAGCACATATTTGAGGAACAGCTGCGCCCAGCTTGCGGCGCCAATCTCCGTCGCCCAGTCGGGCAGCGGCTTGTCGCGCGTGGCAGTGAACAGCCGGTCCCGCCCGAACGGCAGGTTGACCATCACCGCGATGCCCTTCTCCTGCGCCAGCGGCAGAATCCGGTCGGCGGCGTTGCGATTGTCCAGCGCGTAATCGACCTGGATGGTATCCAGCGCTTGGCGGCGCATCACCGCTTCAAACGGTTCATACTGCCCGTCGAACGAGGTGGTAATGCCGAGCGCGCGGATGCGTCCGGCCGCCTTGAGGTCGCGCAGGATAGCGAGCTGGTTGTCGACATCGCGCAGATTGTGGACGGCGATCAGGTCGATCCGGTCGGTGCGCAGCTTCCTGAACGACTGCTCGATCTGCGCGAGTCCCGCCTCGCGCGTGTCGACGCCGACCTTGGTGGCGAGGAACAGCTTGTCCCGCACGCCGAGATCGGAGACGAGTTGGCCGACCACCTCCTCGGCGCGGCCATAGGACGGTGCAGTGTCGATGACGGTGCCGCCCAGTTCGGCGAACCGCGCGATGGTCGCGCGCAGCGGCGCGAACTGCTCCTCGCCTCGCGGATTGTCGTAGCGCCGCGCGGTGCCGATGCCGACGGCCGGAACCTGGATAGCGCCGCTGCCGATGGGGACGGTCCGGAGCCCGGCGTCGACGGCGGTCTGGGCAAGCGCGGCCTTGAGGGTGAAGGGCAGGGTGGCGATCCCTGCAAGCGTCGTGCGGCGATCCAGCATGTCGGGTCTCCTCTCCGGCATCTTTCTTCTGAGCGGCTGCCATCATCGGCAATTGGACCTTGGGATGCAATCCGCATGTGCGGCTGGATCCGGACGACGCACCGGCGACTCCTGTATCGGACAGGCCGAGGACGCGATATGGGGCGGAGCGTGTCGCAATGCGATGCCCGCTCTGGCGCCGTGCCAACGGGGCGAGAAGGGACGCGGTATCCCTCCTGCCCAGCGGCCCGATAAAGGGCGGTCCTTAGGGAAAGGCGAAGCCGTCGACCGGACGCTCGCGGCCAAGAGTGAGGGTGGCGCACGGTGTGCGTTTGGAAATCTGCGGCGCGGCCCGCAGCACCGCCGGAAAACCCGTTGCAATGCCCATCCGCCCTGCTTATAGGCTGCGCTCCCTGGGGGCTGTAGCTCAGTTGGGAGAGCGCATCGTTCGCAATGATGAGGTCAGGGGTTCGATTCCCCTCAGCTCCACCAGGGTTTTCCAAAGGCGGCATCGAGACGGCGCGGGCTATGGGTTCGCGGCCACATGGCGCGCCTGTTTCCTCACCGATCCCGGCATTTTGGGCTTGCCACCGGCCGAGCGCCACGGCATAGGCGCCGGACTTGCCGCCGGCCAGACCAGAGCCGGCCGGCGTGGCCCCTTCGTCTAGCGGTCAGGACGCGGCCCTTTCACGGCTGAAACACGGGTTCGATTCCCGTAGGGGTCACCACTCCCGGAAATCTGCAGTTTTTGGTGCGCGGTTAAAATCGGATCGGGCCGAGTTCCCCCAGCAGTTCCCCCATGAGTTCCCCCAAGCGCGTCAACGCGCCATGTCGGCGCGGGATATACTGGTGACTTTTGCGGCCGCTCCGACCGCGACCATGTAGGTTCGGGCACGCGCGCCGCGGTGTCGATCACCGATAGGCTGGCGGAATCCGGTAGCCGCTGCCCATGGTCTGCTCCAGCAATTGTGCGAAGCGCAAGGGGGTGCGGTCTTCCAGGCTGGGACCGATGATCTGCACGGCGCTCGGCAGCCCCTCGACCAGTTCGCCGGTGGGCACGGCCGCCGCCGGCAGCCCCGGCAGGGTCGCCATGCCGGGCCACATCAGCCCGTCCAGATAGGGGATGGGCTTGCCGTTGACGATGATCTTGCGCTCATATTGCGCCATGTGGCCGTCGCCCGTGGTGGCGTGGGGGAAGGCGACGCGCGGGAAGATCGGGCAGATCAGCAGATCGTAATCGCGGAAGAAGGCCTCCCAGCGGTTCATCAGGTCCTCCTGTCGCGCCTGCCCCGCACCCAGCGAACGGACGTTCTGGGCCATGCGCGTGCCGATCAGTTCGGCATAGCTGCCCGGCTCGGCCGCCTTGCCGGCACCCACCTGCGCCGCATAATCCGCGTCCGTGGCGCCCGCGCCCTCCAGCGCCATCAGCACGGTGAGATAGGTCTCATACTGGCTGGCCGGGTCGATATCGGGCCGGGCCTTGCGGTCGATCTGCCCGCCGGCGCGTTCGATGCCGTCGAGCATCGTTTCGATCGCGGCGCGATAGCCGTCGTCGAGCGGGTAGGCATCCAGCCATATGCCGACGCGGAAATCGCGCAGCCGCTCCTGGCGCGCGGGCGGCAGTTTGATCGAGTAGGCTTTGCGGTCCCACGCGTCCGGGCCCACGACCAGATCGAGCATCCATTCCAGATCGAACGCACTGCGCGCCATCGGGCCGTAGACGCCGAGCGGGGTTTTGCCGCGCGCGCCCGGCATGGGCGGGATATGCCCCCGGCCCGAAACGATGCCGAAGCTCGGCTTCATGCCGTAGACGCCGCTGAAATGGCTGGGCACGCGGATCGAGCCGCCAATGTCGCTGCCCAGTTCCAGCGCGGTGATGCCCGCCGCGACGGCCGCCGCCGCGCCGCCCGAGGAGCCGCCGGGCGAGTGCTCGTGGTTCCAGGGGTTGCGCGTTAGCCCATAGACGGGGTTGACGCTCTGGTGATCGACGGCGCCGGTCGGTACGTTGGACTTGCCCCAGATCACCGCACCCGCCGCGCGCAGGGCGGCGACGGCATCGGCATCGCGCGCGGGATAATGGTTCGCCAGCTCCGGGAAGCCGCAGGTGGCGGGCATGCCGACGACCTCGAACACATCCTTGATCGTCATGGGAATGCCGGCGAGCGGCCCGGCATCGCCACGCGCCATCGCGGCGTCGGCGGCTTTGGCGGCGGCGCGGGCAGTGTCCGGATCGGTGGCGACGATGGCGTTGATTGCCGGATTGACCGCCTCATAATGAGCCAGTTGCTCGTCGAGCAGCTCGACGGCGCTGATCTCGCGTCGATCGAGTGCATTGCGCAGGGCACGGGCGGTCTGGAACGGCAGGGGGGTAGCGGCGTCGAGCGCGGTCATCTGGGCCTCTCCGATCTGGTGTCGTTGCGGGGGAGTATAGCCGGAGCGGCGGGCTTTCAAAGCCGCGTAACCCCAGGATTTCACCGCGCGCCGCCGCCTGCCGATGGCAGGCGGGCCGGGCGCGTCTCCTCCTTTTTCGGCCAGTGCTCTTGTTGAGCGCTTTATGGAACGCCGGGACTGGGCCGAATTCCTTTATCTCGACCCGCCGGCGCCCTCACTTCCCGATCTTGAGGCGGGTATTGCCGTTCTGGTCGACATATTCCCGGTTATCCTCGCAGACATATTCCTGGAGCTTATAGTCCTTCATCCGCCGGAACGAGTAGCTGTAGGTCCAGGGCTTCTCCAGATAGGCATCCTCGATGCTGATCTGATCCTGCAATATGTCCGGCGCGAGCAGGCGGATGCGCTCGGTGATCTTCATGCCCTCGGAATGCGGCGTCCAGCGGAACTGGACGGTCTCCTTGATGCCGGTGGTTTCGACGACCAGCGTGTCACCTTCCCAATGGCCGACCGAGCGGCCGTAGAAGCTGGGGTCGACCTCGTCCCAGTTCGGCAGCGTCTCGTTCATGTAGATGCGTCGCGTCTGGTTGAACGCTTCCTGGGTGATGTTGATCTGCCCGGCGCGCTGGAACACCTCCATCGGGAACATGCCCATCATCATCGCCGGCATGCCGTCGGGGATGCAGTGGACATAGTTGTCACCGGCCGGCTGGCCTTCCTTGAGCCGCTCCGCCAGGATCTTCTGGCCCGCCTCCCACTCGGCCCGATATTGCGGCTTGAGCTGCGGATCGGGGATGGGTGTGGGGGCGTAGCGGGGGTCTGCCGTTTCCTCGGGCGCGGGGTAGCGCTCCCAGGTGCCGGAGAAATCCGGCTGGGCGAGAGCGGGTACGGCCAGGCCCGCAAGGCAGGCGCCGAACAGGAGCGTATGTCGAAGGATCGTCATCTGTCCTGCTCCCCTCACGATGTGATCTTGTAGCGCTGGGCGTTGGGCACGCCGGGCAGCATCTTCTTGCCGTTGGGCAAGGTGAGTTGCAGCAGCAGGCCACCCGGCTGCCCGTCCCGCAGCGGCGACATCACCGCCGTGACGACATCGCCCGGCTTCACGGTGCGCGAGGACCAGCCGCCGCGGTGGAGCATGTTCGGGCTCGTCATTTCCATCGTGTAATGCCTGGTGCCGCCCTTACCGTCCTCCGCATCGAGATCGAGATAGACGTGCGGGTTGGTCCATTGGTAGCCCGTGACCTTGCCGTGGAGCGTGACCGACCGCGTGTTGTCGAACATTGCGAAGCTATGATGGGCATAAAGCGGTGCAGCCAGCACCGCCGCGCAGGCCAGCGCGGCAAGATAGAGTCCGTGCTCGGATTTCATTGGTTCCTCCCCTGTGAATGCCTGGCTGCACCGGCATTTCGACTCTTGCAAATCTACCGACCGACCTAGTCCCCCGCAAGCGTGTTCGCACCCATTCCCGGGCTGGGAAGCGTTGAATCCGTATGGAACGGCCCCTCGTTCCGCGCGCCTTTCATCTCGACGCGCGGAGTCGGTCGCCCCATCCCGGATGCGCAGGGCAGAGCCTGAGCGCGGGGTCAGAACTTGAAGCTTACCTCCGCACCGTAGCGGCGGGGGCGGGCCTTGAACACGAAGCCGCCCGGCGAGAACTCGGCATTATAAGTCTCATTGAACAGGTTGGTGGCGAAGCCGGTGAGGGTGAGCGCGCCGACCTCGACACTGAGTCGCACATCGACGAGGTCCACCGGATCGCGCACCGTGGAATTCTGGACGTCCCACCACGTCTTGCCGATGCGGCGGTAGTCGACCCGCGCGGTCAGGCCGACCGTGTCGCTGAGGTCGGTGCGATATTGCGCGCCGGCGTTGAACGTGTAGCGCGAGATGAGCGGCGCCTGATGACCGATCATCGCCGGATCGGGGAACGCCTTGATGTTGCTGTCCGTATAGCCGAAGCCGACGTTGAGATCGAAGCCGGGCGCCGGGCGCGCGGTCGCTTCCAGCTCGAAACCGTTGATCCGCGTGCGCGGCACATTGCCGAGGTTCTGGGTGGAGTTGGCCGCCAGGAACACGAAGAAATAGCTGTTCTTCGATTCCGTGGTGTAGGCATTGGCGCTGAAGGTCAGGCGCCGGTCGAGCAACTGGGTGCGCGCGCCGACTTCGAACGTGTCGGCCGTCTCCGCCTGGAAGATGTCGGCCACGCCGACGATACCGTTGGCCACCGCCACGCTGCCGACACCGGTCTGGTTGAAGCCGCCGCTGCGGAATCCCCGGCTGTAGCCGCCATAGAAAGTGAGGGTGTCGGTCGGCTCCCAGGTGAGCGTGACCTTGGGCTGCCAATCGTCGAACACGACCTTGCGGACCTCGCCGGTCGTGCCGTCCGGCAGGCCGGGGGCGTTCATGAACTGCGGTGGCGTCAGCGTGGTGTTGCGCCGCCGGTCGCGATCGTAGCGCAGGCCGAGATCGACCTTGAACTGCTCGGTGAGATCGTAGGAGAGGTTGGCGAACAGCGCCCAGGCGAAATTGTCCTGCTTGTCCGAGAGGAAGCTGAACTGCGGGTTGATCGGGTTGGTGCTCGGCGTGCGATAGACCGGGAAAACCCCGGCGCCGGTGTCGATCATGTTGCCAGTCGAGATGAACCGATCGGTGCCGATGACATAGGCGCCGACGATGTAGCGGAAGCGGTTGGCCTCCGGCGAGGTGAAGCGCACCTCCTGGCTGATCGCCTTCACGTCCAGATACTGGCTCTGGTTGAGGTCGAAGCCGAAGATGCTGTTGAAGAAGGACTCGCTGATCGGCAGGAAATCGAACGCGTCGCCGGTCAGTACCTCCTTCAGCGTATCGTAGGAGGTGACGGAACTCAGCGCGCCCGCGCCCGTCTCGTAATTGAGGCGCAGCGAGACGTTGTTGATGTCGCGGTCGTTCTGTCCGGCATTGTTGACGCGCACCGGCAGGTGGGTGTCGTTCACGTCGCTGACGATGTTGAAATAGAGCGCCTGGGTACGCAGCCGGCTGATCGAACCACGCAGGTCGGCGGTGAAGTTGCTGCCTGGTGTCCACAGCAATGTGCCGCGCAGCGCGAAATCCTCGACCGGGTCGGCATCCTCATTGAGATAGGCGTTGCGGATGAAACCGTCCGTATCATACCAGGAGCCGGCCAGGCGGAACTTCACGGTGTCGGAGAGCGGCCCGCTGATGCCGCCGCGCAGCCAGTAGCCGAAGCCGTTGTCGATCCCCGCGCGCAGCCGGCCCTCGAAATGATCGGTCGGTTGCTTGGTGCGGATGACGATGGCGCCGCCGATGGCGTTGCGGCCATAAATGGCGCCTTGCGGGCCCTTCAGCACCTCGATCTGCTCGATATCGAACAGCTCCTGGTTGAACTGCGCCGGGTTGACCTGCTGGACCCCGTCCACCACCACCGCGACGGACGGCTCGGAATTGCGCGCCTGGGTGATGCCGCGAATGACGATGAAGGCGTTGCCGGCGTTCTGCGTCTCCACCAGATTGACGTTGGACGTCAGGTTGATGAAGTCGCTGGGCCGCTCGATGCCGGCGGTTTCGATGGTGTCGGCCGTGAAGGCGGTGATCGCGGCGGGCACATCCTGCAATGCGACCGAGCGGCGCAGCGCGGTCACGACGATATCGGTCTCGGCATTGTCGCCTTGATTTGCGCTCTGGGCTGTCGTGGCCGGCGGCGTTTCCTGCGCCTGAGCGGCCGTCGCGACCGAGCCGACAAGCAGGGATACGCCAACCAGCGCGATCGCGCGCGTGGACCCTTTAACCATCCATTTCCTCCCCTTAACCCGGTTCAAGGGAGATTGGCCCTGCTCACCCCACATTGCCGAGCGGACCAATCAGACAATCCCCCCAACTTGCGAAAAACTATAATCTTCGATTATCGAAGTCAAGTTCGATTTTCGAAATGAAGAGAATGGGAGAGTTGGTGCCGGACAATGATGTCTGACGGGCTTTTTTATCGGCTTGTGCGGCGCGAAAAGACGAAGCGCTCCGGATTAGTATCCGGGCGATGTCTGGGGATTTGGACGTTGCGTTGTCGCGCTCACCGCGAGCGGTGGACGGATGCTGCGCCTCAGTCGCCGATGCGGAAGGAGAGGAAAGCCGGGGTGGGGCCGTTCCAGCCGTCGTCCGGCTCGGTGTCGGCCTGCTGACGGGGGCGGGACTCGGGCTTTGCGGCGGGTCTGCTCGTCTGCTCGGGGCGTGGGGCCCGTGGCGCTGCGGCGGCTGGTGCACGCCGTTCGCCGGTATCGGCCGGCGTCTTCCGATCGGTGCGCTTGGGAGCGACGGCCTGTGCAGGCTTGTCCTCGCCGCGCTCCCGACTTGGGGCTTTGCCGCCCTTGGCCGGCGCCTTGGCTCGGCCGCCCCGGCTCCGGCTGGAGGAGCCGGCTTCCTCGGCGGCGTCGATCTCCACGCCGGTATCGAGGCGCGGGATCCTGGTGCCGATCAGCTTCTCGATATTCGCGATAGCTTCGGCATCGGAGCGGGTAACGAAGGTAAACGCCTTGCCGGATGCACCCGCGCGGCCGGTGCGGCCGATGCGGTGGACATAATCGTCCGGGTGCCAGGGCGCGTCGAAGTTGAAGACGTGGGAGACGCCCTTGATGTCCAGCCCGCGGGCCGCCACGTCCGAGGCGACGAGCAGGTTGATCTCGCCGGACTTGAACCGTTCCAGCTCGGCGATTCGGGCCGCCTGGTCGATATCGCCGTGGATCTCGCCGGATTTGAGGCCGTGGCGCTTGAGGCTCTTGTTCAGTTCGCGCACCATCGTCTTGCGGTTGCAAAAGATGATCGCGGTGGTGACGCCCTCGCTGTGCAGCAGGCTCCGCAGCACCTCGCGCTTCTTACGCTCCTCCACCGGCACCAGCCGCTGCTCGATGTTGGCGCCGGTCGTCGCCGGCCGCGCCACCTCGATGGACTTGGGATTGGTGAGGAACTTGTCCGCCAGCTTCTTGATCGGCGGCGGCATGGTCGCGGAGAACAGCAGGGTCTGGCGGGTGGCGGGCAGCTTGGTGCAGATATTCTCGATGTCGGGGATGAAGCCCATGTCGAGCATCCGGTCCGCCTCGTCGATGACCAGCAGCGAGCAGCCGGTGAGCAGGATGTTGCCGCGCTCGAACAGATCCATGAGGCGCCCCGGCGTGGCGATCAGCACGTCCACGCCCTTTTCTAGCGCCTTCACCTGATCGCCCATCGAGACGCCGCCAATCAGCAGCGCCATGCTGAGCTTGTGATATTTGCCGTATTTCTCGAAATTCTCGGCCACCTGCGCGGCCAGTTCGCGGGTCGGCTCCAGGATGAGGCTGCGCGGCATGCGCGCGCGGCTGCGGCCCTGGGCGAGAATGTCGATCATCGGCAGCACGAAGCTGGCGGTCTTGCCCGTGCCGGTCTGCGCAATACCGATGATGTCGCGCATCATCAGCACCGAGGGAATCGCCTGCGCCTGAATGGGCGTCGCTTCGGAGTAGCCTACCTCCGCGACGGCTTTCAGCAATTCGTCTGACAGGCCGAGATCGGCAAAGTGCATCGGGGTTCCATAGGATTGGAGAGCGCGATAAGGCTGGACGGCGTATCAGCTTGGCAGAACAGCAGCATGCGCCCGGTCAGCAGGGCGGCCCATGAGGAAAAGCGGCGCTCGTGTCAAGGATTTCCGCGATTCGTGCCGTGCGGCAGGTGTAAATTCAACGAGGACGCGGCTTCCCCGCGCCGTTCTCTTTCGGCAGAATGGGAAAATGGAGACGATCTTCCAACTGGCGACCGCCGACGATTTGCCGGCGATGCTGGCGCTTTACCGTCATTTGAGCCCCGAAGACCCGCCGCTTTCACCGGACGAGGCCGCCGCGAGCTGGCATGCCTTGCTGGACGCCGCGCTGTCGCACCTGCTCGTCGCGGAGGTGGAGGGCATGGTCGCCGCATCCTGCCTGTCGCTGATCGTCCCCAATCTGACGCGCGGCGGGCGGTCGTTCGCAATCGTCGAGAATGTCGTGACCCACGCCGCTTATCGCCGCCGGGGTCTGGCGTCGCGGCTGCTGCGCATGGCCCGCGACCGGGCGATGGCGGCGGGCTGCTACAAGATGATGCTGGCGACGGGGCGGACGGATGAGAACGTCCTGCGCTTCTATGAGCAGGCCGGATTTACGCGCGGCGGCAAGACCTTCTTCGAGATGCGCTGGCTGGACTGAGCGGCCGCCGCTGCCGTCAACGCCATCGACTCATTTGTCGTCGCTCTTGTCCTCATCGGGCACGAGACGGGAGAATTTGACGATCTCGCAGGTCGAGCCGTTGCGGGCGTGCAGCGTATCGCGCCCGGCGCAGATCGCGCCATCCTTGTTGGGCTCGATATAGAAGCCGGCATAGAAATCCGCCGCCCGGCAGGCGCGGCCGAAATGGGTGCGGAACCGCTCGCGAGGCACGGTGAGCATGGTCACGCCGCTGGTCGGATTGATGACGGCGCCCCGTACCCGGTTGAGTTGCAGGCATTTGGGGCCCTTCACTTCCTTCAGGACCGGGGCGGGAAGGGGCGGTGCGGTGCCCTCGCGCATCAGGCTGGAGCGCTGCTCGCCCCGCACGGTGGGGATACGGATGATGACGCGCTGCTCGATGGTGAGCTGCGCCCATTGCGTCGGCGCGGGAGGCGCAACCGGATCGGGCCGTCGCTTCTGGGCCGCATCGGGCGCGGACGCCAGCAGCAGGGGCAACAGCAATGTCGTCGTGAACGCAGGCAATGGAACGATCCCCGAGGTTGACCACGCCCTAGCGCATGGTCCTTGAACAGCCGATTAATTGAGAGATCAAGTATTCCGGTCCGCGCGCTGGGGGAAACGCGCCACAGCTCTCGTTCGCCGCATGCGTGCGCTGGCATTTGGCGCGTCCCGGCGGCATAAGGCCGGCATGATCTCACGCGACATATTGGATGCCTTCCGCGCGATTGCCGGGCCACGCGGCCTGATCGAGGACCGCGATCTCATCACGCCTTGGCTGGGGGACTGGCGCGGCAAGTTCCACGGCGAGGCCGCCGCCATCCTCACCCCGCGCTCGACGCAGGAAGTGGCGGCGATGGTGCGCTGCGCCAACGCCCATCGCGTGCCGCTGGTGCCGCAGGGGGGCAACAGCTCGATGGTCGGCGGCGCGACTCCGCCCGTGGACGGCAGCGCGCTCATCCTCTCGCTGCGGGCGATGAACCGGATCCGCTCGATCGACCCCGACGCCAATCTGGCGGTGTGCGAGGCGGGCGTGATCCTCGCCACGCTACACGAGGCGGCGCAGGGCGTCGGGCGGCGCTTCCCGCTCAGCCTGGGCGCCAAGGGCTCAGCGACCGTGGGCGGTCTCGTCTCCACCAACGCCGGCGGCACGCAGGTGCTGCGCCACGGCACGATGCGCGCGCTGGTCGAAGGCATTGAGGCGGTGCTGCCGGACGGCTCGATCCACGACGGCATCGCCGCGCTCAAGAAGGACAATCGCGGCTACGATCTCAAGCAGTTGCTGATCGGCGCGGAGGGGACGCTGGGCATCGTCACCGCCGCCAGCCTGCGGCTCGCGCCCGCCATCGCCGACCGGGCGGTGGCGTGGGTCGGTGTCGCGGGGCCGGAACAGGCGCTCGCCCTGCTGCGCCGCATGGAGACGCTGCTCGGCCCGGTGGTCGAGGGCTTCGAGGTGATGGCGGCCGACACGCTCGGCTTCATCCTCTCGGTCATCCCCGGCACCCGCCGGCCGATCGAGACGGCGACGCCTTGGAATGCGTTGATCGAGATTGATCTGGATGGTGCCGCCGATGGTCCCAGCGCCTATGAGCGCATGGAAATGGCGCTGGCGGACGGCTTCGAGCGCGGGTTGGTGATCGACGCCGCCATTGCCGCCAGCGAGAGCCAGGCCGAGGCGTTCTGGAAGCTGCGTGAGAGTGCATCCGAAGCGGAGCGGGCGCAGGGGCCCGCGTTGCAGTTCGACGTGAGCGTGCCGATCGCCGATATGCCGCGCTTCATGATCGAGGTCGCGGCCGCCAGCGAGGCGCATTTCCCCGGCGCCACCGCCTCGTCCTTCGGCCATCTCGGGGACGGCAACGTGCACTTCCACGTTCGCGCGCCGCACGGCGAAGGGGAGGGCGCGGGGCGGCGCTGGCTGGAGAGCACGGGCGAGGCAGCGACCCGCTTCGTCAACGATCAGGTGGTGGCCTATGGCGGGTCGATCTCCGCCGAGCATGGCATCGGCCAGATGAAGATCGCGGAATTTGCGCGCCTCACGCCGCCCGCCCAGCTCAATGCCGTGCGCGCCATCAAGCGGGCGCTCGATCCGCTGGGGCTGTTCAACCCCGGCAAGCTCGTGCCTCTTGCCTCCGCCGATTGACGCCTTTATGCCCGGCGGTCGATCAGCCTCCCCGTCCGGGCGAGCCGCTGCTTCGCATCCGTAGTCAGGAGAAAAGATGCCATGGCCAGCGCGCCGCCAGCCCAAGCCTTGCCGTTGCTTTATAATGATCTCGTGCCCCTCAACGTCGAGCAGCACAGCAACTTCAAGCTGCGCGCCTATGACAAGGCGCCGCATCTCGTCGGTGTCCACGCCGTTCCGCTGACGGTCGACGAGTTCGCGCAGTGCCAGCGTTTCCTGCCCATCGTCTTTTCCAGCGGCGCCGAGCCGGTGCCGCTCGCGCTGATGGGTCTGAACGAAGGCGTCAGCACGCTGGTCGATACCGAGGGTACGCTGCGCCGCGATGACGGCTATGTGCCCGCCTATATCCGCCGTTATCCCTGGATGCTGGTGCGGCTGCGGCCGGACAGCGAGGAACTCTCCCTGTGCTTCGACCCCAAGAGCGAGCTGATCGGCGAGTATGAGGACGGCCAGCCGCTCATCGAGAATGGCGAGGCGACCCAGATCACCAAGGATCTGCTGGCCTTCTGCGAGCAGTTCGAGCAGGCGGCCGCCCGCACGGCCGAGTTCGTCAAGGAACTGAAGGAGGCCGATCTGTTCATGGACGGCGAACTCAGCATCCAGGTGCCCGATGTCGAGCAACCGTTCGTCTATCGTGGCTTCCAGATGGTCAATGAGGAAAAGCTGCGCGAACTGCGCGGCGACCAGTTGCGAAAGTGGAACCAGAACGGTCTGCTGCCGTTGCTCCACGCTCATCTTTTCTCGTTGCAGGGCATGCGCGAGATCTTCTTCGCGCAGCGCCAGATGGGCCTCGGCCCGGCCCCGGCCTTCCAGATCAGCTAGAGCATTTTCAAGTCAGGTGGACTCACCTGACGGCCCGGAAAATGCGGAAAACAAGGGATGCAAAGAGCATGATCCGCTTCGGCCGAAGTGGATCATGCTCTTTGCCCGGTTCAGGCGACGGGGCGGCGCGGCGGCACCAAGTCGGCCGCCGCCCCGGCGGGCTCGGGGACTAAATCAACTATTTGCGCCGGATCGGCGATAGTAACACTTGAATATATTCTCCCGTCGCCCTATTTTGAATTTGCGTAGAGGCTTGTTCCCCCTTTCGAGCCTTTGCGCGGGCGTCCCGCCCTTTCGGGACGTCTCCTCCCTGAACCTGGGCCACCCTGTGCTATGCACGGGGTGGTTTTTTGATGGGAGAACGCTCGCGCCCGGTTATTCGGCGGCGAGGGCGAAGCCGCGGTCGCTCAGTTCCTGGCTGAGCGCGCCGGCCAGGCTGGCGAGCAGGCGCTGCATGAGCGGCAGGCCCGTGCCCGGCGCCATCAGCGCATCGTCGAGGTAGAGCGTGCGGTCGATTTCGATCTGGATGGCATGGATTCCCAGTGCCGGCCGCCCATGCCGCTCCAATATGTGGTTGCCCGCATAAGGCGAGTTGACCGCCACCGCCATGCGCTGGCGGCGCAGGAAATCGGCGCACAGGTCGGTGAGGCGGTCGGACGCGCTGCGGCCGAATCGGTCGCCGATCACGATGCGCGGCGCGGGCGTGCTGGCTCCCGGCGCCTCCCGCAGCGGCGGCATCGAATGCACGTCGACGAGCAGGGCAACGCCGTGCCGCCGGCGTGTCGTTTCCAGCAGCGTGGCAAGCATTGCGTGGTAGGGCCGGTGGATGGTGTCGATATGGGCGCGCAGCCGCTCATAAGGCAACGGCGCGCGCCAGAGATTGCCGGTCTGCGCCAGCCGTTCCGGGATGAGGCCGAGGCCGCCGCGCAGCTTGGCGCTGCTCTGGCCGTGGAAGCTCCACGGCGCGCCGCTGATCGAGCGAGGATCGACCTCCTGCTCATCGCGATTGAGGTCGATCAGGGCGCGGGGCTGGCGGGCGACCAGCACGCAATGCCCCTTGTTCATCAACGGATGGAGGAGCTGGTCGGCCAGCCGGTCCTCAAGCCGCGCCAGCACCGCTTCGGGCACCCGTGCGCGGGCGAGCAGATCGGGCGCATAGAGTCGACCGGCGTGCGGCACCGCGAACACGAGCGGACCGAGCGCACCCGCCGCGCCATAGTGCAGGAAAGCCCCGTGCGTCTGCGCAGGCGCTGCTTGCAGCGATACAGCGTTGCTCATTCCGCGCCTTTCTTTCGCTTTCGGCGGTTTTCTGTCCGGTGCCGATGGAAAATCTTAATGGCTTGTCGCATAAGAAGGGTAGTGACGCCAAGCCCGAGCGGCTGCGGGGCGTCCACGCACGCAAGCAAGGGAACGCCGGGGCGAAGCAGCGCATGATCCGTATACTCGTTGCGGAAGACGATGATTCGATGCGGCAGTATCTCAGCCGGGCGCTGGAACGCTCGGGCTATGAGGTGGTCGCCGTCGATCGCGGAACGGCCGCCTTGCCCTATATCGCCGCCGAACGGTTCGACCTGCTGCTGACCGATATCGTCATGCCGGAGATGGACGGTATCGAACTGGCCCAGCACGTCGCCTCGGTCGCGCCAGCGACGCGGGTAATGTTCATCACCGGCTTCGCCGCCGTCACGCTGCGCGCGGGCCGGGCGGTGCCGGAGGCGAAGGTGCTCTCCAAGCCCTTCCACCTGCGCGATCTGGTGATGGAAGTGGACCGCATCTTCGGCCGGGACAGCGCCAGCGGCCTGTCCTGACGCTCGCGGGCCTGCACGCGCGACGATTTGCGCTTGCGCGGTCCCTGCGCCTTGCGTAAGGGCCTCTCCTCTCAAGTGGGCGTGTAGCTCAGTGGTAGAGCACTGTGTTGACATCGCAGGGGTCGCAAGTTCAATCCTTGCCACGCCCACCATGGAAAACCCCGGAAAGCTGCGGCTCTCCGGGGTTTTTCTATGCCTGGAACGGGGTGGCGGGGTTGGATTTCCGGGTGAAGGGCCGCTCCCGCCTCACCTCGCGTATCGGCTTGGAAAGCGGATGGAGGCTGCGAGGCCGCCCCATGAACTTTCCCCCAGAAGCAGGCGACCCGAGAGAGAAACGACGGCGGCCTTGGTGATGGCGAGTCCCAGGCCCGTGCTCTCTCCGCCGCGCCGATGCCCTGTCGAGAGACGGCGGAAAGGGAGGCAGGCGGTCTCCCTGTCGGCGGGCGGGATGCCCGGACCGTCATCCTCGACCGACAGAATGATCTCATCCTCCGTCGCGGCAAGGGTTACGCGGACCGTTTCCGCATATTGGGTCGCGTTCTCGATGAGATTGCCGAGCGCCCGCTTGAGGGCAAGCGGCCGCAGGTGGGCGACCAGTTCGTCCGGCCCTTCATAGGCGATGGTGGCGCCGGCGTCGGCGGCGTTGTCCACGGCCGTCATGGCGATCGCTGCGATATCGACGAGGCGGGCCTCTTCGGGTGCGTTGCCGTGCATGTAGCTGACGACCGATTTGATGAAGCGCTCGATATCGGCGAGATCCATCGCCATCATTTCCTGCGCTTCCTCCTCCTTGAGCAAGGCCGTGCGGAGGCGCAGCCGCTGGATCGGCGTCCGCAGGTCATGCGAGACGGCGATGAGCGCCTGAGTGTGATCGGTCATGGTGCTCAGCAGGCGCGCCCGCATGGCGGCGAACGCAACGGCGACCCGCTGGACCTCCACCGGCCCGCCGATCGTTACCTCGGGCAGCGTGCCCCGGCCGGTCGCATCCGCCAGATCGGCGAGGTCGCGGAGCGGCCGGACAACGGCGCGGACGACCAGCAGCGCCGGCCCGAACACGGCCGCCATGAGCATCAGGTGAAGCATCATGACGAGGGCCAAGGGAGCGGGCGCATTGAGGTAAGGGCTGACCCGGAAGGTGATGAAACTGCCATCGGCAAGGCGCATCGTACCGATCAGGTCCCGCTTTCCATCCGGCGAGACCACGGTGACGAGGCGCATTTGGGCCTCGGCAAGCCGGGGCGCCATATCGCCGAGCCGTCCCTTCAAGGCCCGAAGCTGGCGATTGGATGCGCTGGAATCGACGAGGACGGTCGCGGGCACCCAGTTGAAGGTCAGGCCATCCGTTCGCAGGTCGGCGATGATGCGTTGCCGCCGCTCGGCGGGCGTATCCAGGGCGAGGCGCTCCGCAATCACCAGACGTTCCGCAAGGCGCCGGCTCTTCTCGGTCGAAATCAGCTCGCGCTCCTGCCACGCCGCGATCACGACATTGCCCAATAGCTCGAGCAGCAGCGCGACGACCAGAATCAGGGCGATCCTGACCGTCATCGTTCTGGGCAGCGGCAACCGCATCAGCAGGTTTCGACATCCACCGCCAGCATGTAGCCGACGCCCCGGATGGTGCGGATCAACGGGCGGTGGCGGCGTCCGTCGCCCATCTTGCTGCGCAGCCGGCTTATCAGAACGTCTATGCTGCGGTCGGACGCGTGCGCCTGACGGTTGCGCGCCAGTTCCAGCAGCCGCTCCCGGCTTATCATGCGCTGTGCGTTGCGCAGCAGGGTGAGCAGCAATTCATGCTCGGCGCCGGTCAGCTCCACCTCCGCGCCCAGCGGCGTCAGCAATTCGCACTGGCGCGCGCGATAGGTCCAGCCGGCGAAGGCATAATGTTCCGGACCGGGCACGTCGGTCGGCACATGACTGTCGCCCGCCCGGCGGAGCACGGCGCGGACGCGGGCCAGCACCTCGGATCGACCGAATGGCTTGGCGATATAGTCGTCCGCGCCGAGATCGAGCCCGACGACCCGGTCGGCCTCAAGGCCGCGCGCGCTCACCATGATGATCGGCACGTTGCTGCGCGTGCGGATGTCGCGGCAGATTTCGAAACCGTCGACCTGCGGCATCATGACGTCCAGCAGGATGAGGTCGATCGCCCGGTTCGCCAGAATGTGGCGAAGTTCCACGGCGCTGTCCGCGCTCGTCGCCTCATAGCCGCATTCGCGCAGGATCCTGCATAGCAGCGTGCGGATACCGACATCGTCATCGACCACCACGATATGGACCGGGCGCGCCAGGGAAAGGGGCGGACCGGCGGGGGCCGTCCCGCTCGTCTGCTGGCCGATGATTTGTGACAAATCTTTGCTCCCCGATCATCGCAATCGACTTTGAACGGCCCCCTCGATAGGCGCACCGCCACTTAATGTTTGCAAATTAGTCGCAATATCAAGGGGGTTCAATGCCTGAGATTTCCGTCGCCGTTCGCCGTGCCCTCGCGGGCGGTTGCTGCATCGCCATGGCCGCCGCACTCAATGGGGTTGCGGCCCACGCCCAAAGCACAATCGAACCGGATCAGGGCGCGACCGACGGCGACGCCATCGTCGTCACGGCAGCGGGCTATGAACAGCGCGTGGAACAGGCGCCGGCATCGATCAGCGTGATGGCACGCGAGGAGATCGAGACGATCCGCGCGGTCTCCATTCCCGAAATCCTCGCCAATATGGAAGGCGTCGATGTCGGCGATTCGGTCGGCAAGACCGGCGGCGCGACGATCAGCATCCGCGGCATGGGCTCGGACCAGACGCTGATCCTGATCGACGGGCGCCGGCAGAACACGGCGGGCAGCGTGACCCCGAACGGCTTCAACGAGACCGCCAACAGCTTCCTGCCGCCGGTCTCCGCCATCGAGCGAATCGAGGTCGTGCGCGGCCCCGTCGCCACCCTTTACGGGTCGGACGCGATGGGCGGCGTCGTCAATATCATCACCCGCAAGGTGAGCGACCGCTGGACCGGCTCCGCGACCGGCCATTACACCTATCAGGGCGATCGGGATTTCGGCGATATTTATGGCGGCAACCTCTACCTGAACGGTCCGCTTGTGCCCGATCTGCTCGGCGTGGCGATGCGGGGCAGCTATTCGCGGCGCGACCGGTCGGCGCTCCAGTATCTCGACCAGAACGGCACGCCCGTGCCTGTCACCGGCTTCGGTCCCAACCCGACCCGGAACAAGATCTGGTCGGCTGGCGGCCGGCTGAGCATGACGCCGCACGCCGATCATGACCTGTGGCTCGACGTCGATTTCGGCAATCAATGGTATGACAATTCGTCCGGCCAGATGGGCACCAACACCATCGCGGGCGGCTATGCCGACGAGCTTGAATTCAAGCGCCAGCAATATGTGCTGGCTCATAACTGGCGCTCGCCGATCGGCGTTCTGGAAAGCACACTCTCGCGCAACGAGACGGAGACGCTGGGGCGCCTGATCCCGGCGCTCGTGCCCGGCAAGGGCGGGCTGCCCCGCACGCTCCAGAGCACCAGCACCATCTTCGATACCAAGCTGGCCTCGCAGATCGCCAACCACATGTTCACCATCGGCGGCCAATATTGGGATGCCGAGATGGTCGATGGCGTGGCCTCCGCACCGTTCACCTTCGAGCAGTGGGCGATCTTCGCCGAGGACGAATGGCGCCCGGTCGAGACGTTCGCGATCACGGTCGGCGGCCGTTACGATCATCATTCGACGTTCGGCAGCCATTTCAGCCCGCGCGGCTACATCGTGTGGAACGCCACGGACAACTGGACGATCAAGGGCGGTGTCAGCAAGGGCTACAAGGCCCCGCGGCTTGAACAGCTTGCGCCCGGCATCAACGGTTTCGGGAGCCAGGGGCGCCTGCCGCTGATCGGCACGCCCACGCTCACGCCGGAGACCAGCATCGCCAGCGAACTGGCGGTCTTTTACGACAATCGCGACAATGTCCGGGCCAGCGTGACGCTGTTCCGCAATGATTTCCGCGACAAGATCTCATCGAGCGACGATCCGGTCGATAACTGCGTCTTTGGCGTGAGCGCCGCCGATTACGAGGCGGGCAATTATCCCACGACCGGCTGCGTCGATGTCGGCTTCTATCCCGCCGTCGCGACGTTCGGCCAGTCGGTGAATATCGACAAGGCGCGGGCGCAGGGCGTGGAGACGACACTGCGCTTCAAGCCGGTGCGGTCTCTCACCCTGACCGCCAACTACACCTATACCGAGAGCGAGCAGCAGAGCGGGCCGTCGATGGGCAATCCGCTCACCAACACGCCCAGGCATATGGTCAACGGGCAGGCGCGCTGGAGCGTCACCGATGCGCTGAACCTGTGGCTGCGTGGCGAATATCGCAGCCGGCGTTTCCGGACCGCGGATACCGGCAGCGGCAACGCCAAGGCGCTTTATGGCGATTATCGCGCCTATGCGGTCTTTCATCTGGGCGGATCTTATCAGCTCAACGAGGCTCTCTCGATCAACGCGACGGTCTATAATCTGCTGGACAAGAACTTTGTCGACTATCAGCCGGCGCTCCAGTCGTCCGGCGCCCCGACATTCGTGAACCGCTTCATCAACAATCAGGAACCGCGGCGTCTCTGGCTGTCGGTGAAGGCCGATTTCTAGGGGAGCCGAAATCCAGCGGCGGCGGCTTCCGGCCGGAAAAGTTTTCCGGAACCACCGCGTGGGGCGATGAAGGTGCACAAGGGGGCCCCTGAGCACGCGCGGTCAGGATCGAGCAGCTTAGAGATGAGAGGTTGCGCACATTGTTGGTCCGTCCTCGCTATTCCCGATCCCGGACCGCCGGGCGAACGAACCGGCCGGCGGACGAAGGCGCCCGGGTATTTCCCTATAGATCCTCGGTCCTGGCCCTTGCTAAATCAGCCAGTCATTCCTATGAATGAATTTGAATATTTTTGTTCATAGGAACGATCATGGCCCTGCAACTGGCACGCACTTCGGATCAGAACCGGGTAATTTCCGAGGCTGTTGTGCGTGTGGCGGCCTGCTGGCGGCTGACCAACGATCAACTTGGCGCCATTCTCGGTTTGTCGCCTGCCACGGTTTCCCGGCTTCGCTCGGGTGGATACCAGCTCGATCGGTCGAGCAAGGCGTTTGAACTGGCCCAGTATCTGGTTCGCCTGTTCCGCGGCCTTGATGCGCTGATGGGCAGCAACGATGAGGCATCGGTATCGTGGCTCAAGGCCACCAATCTCGATCTCGCGGGGCGGCCGATCGACCTCATCCGGACCGTAAAAGGGCTGAACGAGGTGACGGATTATGTCGACGACTTCCGGGCACAGGTCTGACATTACGCCCGACGCCAGGGACTTCCGCGCCTATCGCGCGAAAATCTGGCGACTGGTCGAGGCGCAACACCGTATATCGACCAACCGGCTTGCCACCAATTTGGACGATCAGGAGCTTCTCGAACAACTTGTCGAGGACGTGAAACCGACTCTGCCGCCTGCTGCCCGCGATCTTCATTATCTGCTGGCAACCCCCTTCCGTTATGGGCATCAAAAGGCGTCCCGCTTCCGAAAGGCCGGCGAGCGCCCGGGCATTTTCTACGCTTCCGAGCATATTGCGACAGCGGTGGCGGAGACGGCTTATTGGCGCCTCCTGTTCTTTTCGCGCTCGCCGGGGTTCAATCCGCCCAGCAATATCGTCGAGCATTCGGCGATCACGGTGCCGGTCGAGGCCGAACGAATGCTCGATCTCACCAACCGCCCGTTTGTCCGCCATGATGCGCTCTGGCGCGAACCGGGCGACTATGCGGCGTGCCAGGAATTTGCGGGACGCGCGCGGCGCATCAGGGTTCAGATCATCCGTTATGTATCGGTGCGCGATCCGGCACGGCGGGCTAACATCGCCCTCTTCGATCCATCGGCATTCGCCGCGCGCACGCCCAAGATCGAGCAGACCTGGCATTTCCGATACGAAGATGGCCAGATGACCGCGTTTGCGGCACTCCCGTCCAACGACCGTTATTCCTTCTCATTCGAGCAATTCGGGCTGAACAAGCCGGCCTGACCTCGTGCCGATCACACGCCTTCCGGCTTCGCTATGGTGGTCGTCAGGGCCGCGCTGATCTCATCGAGATGCTGCTGCATTGCCTTCTCCGCGCCAGCCGCATCGCCCGCTGCGATTGCGTCGGTAATGTCGACATGCTCCTGCAACGAACGGCGGGCGCGGCCGGCAAGCATGATCGTTCGGTACTGGAATCGGACGATCTGGGACTTGAGGTTGGCCAGCAGGCGGGTTGCCGTGAGGTTGCCCGAGATACGATGAATCTCGGCATGATAACGGCCGTTTATCGCGGAAAAGGCAAGCAGGTCGCCCTCTCGGAATGCCGTCTGCATCTGCGCAGTCAGGTCCTTCAGTCTCTGCTTGTCTGCATCGGTCGCCCGTTCCGCCGCCTGCCTTGCGACCAGCCCCTCCAGAGCGCCGCGCGCCTGCATGATTTCTACTGCTTCCCGATCCGTGACGAGGCGGACGCGAGCCCCGCGATTGGGCTCGATGACAACCAGTCCCTCATGTTCAAGCTTGCCGAGCGCAATACGGACATTCGCGCGATTGGTCCCCAGGAACTCAACGAGATCCTGTTCGATCAGCCGCTCATTGGGCATGAAATGGCCTGAAACGATCGCGTCCCGAAGCCGGTTGGCAAAATCGTCAGGGCCGGGCCTGGCAAGCATCGATGACCTCCATTCCTGCCTGAACCCCGCGCGGAGGGCCGCACGCCGACAGATATCGCATCCGTATATTCGACTGCGACGACGATGCGCAACGCGCTCGCTCCGGGCGGCGCATCAACTGGCAAAGGGGTCGGCCGGCATCTCCTCGTTCAGTTCGATAACGACGGTCTTGGTCTCAAGAAACTGGTCGATCGCCTCAAGGCCGTTTTCGCGTCCGATTCCGGAAAGCTTGAAGCCGCCATAAGGGAGCATCCAGTGGATCGGCCGATAGGTATTCACGGAAACGAGGCCGGCCTCGATGCGGCTTGCCATGCGATGCGCGCGCGCGATGTCGGATGTCCATACGCCGGCCACCAGACCGTATTTGGTATCATTCGCCATGGCGAGGACCTCGTCCTCGGTGTCGAAGGGGATCATCGCGAGGACGGGGCCGAAGACCTCCTCCTGAGCGAGGCGCGAGCGGTTGTCGACATCGGCAAAGACGGTCGGCTCAACGAAGTAGCCGTTCGGCAGATCGGCAGGGCGTCCACCACCGGCAACCAGTCGCGCGCCTTCTCCCTTGCCGATGTCGATATAGGAGAGGGTCTTTTCCTGTTGCTCGCGCGAGGTATGGGGGCCGATGTGGCTCGTGCGGTCGAGAGGCATGCCGACGCGGATCCGCCGCGCCCGCTCCGCCATTGTCGCGACGAACGCCTCATAAGCCGGGCGTTGTACGAAGAGCCGTGAGCCCAGCGAGCAGGTTTGGCCGGTCGAACGAAAGGCTCCATGCGTGGCGACGATGGCCGCCTTCTCCAGGTCCGCGTCGGCAAAGATGATGTGGGGCGCCTTGCCGCCGCATTCGAAGGTGCAGCGTTTCAGATTGCCGGCGGCTGCGGCCATGATCTTCTGCGCAGTGCTGTGTTCGCCAGTGAAGCTGATTTTATCGACGCCGGGATGCGCGGCCAAGGCGGCGCCCGCCACTGTGCCGAAGCCGGTGACGATGTTGACGACCCCGGCCGGAAACCCGGCTTCCTCGATGAGCTTGCCGAGTTCGAGGGCCGTGACCGGCGTCTGCTCGGCGGGTTTGAGGACGATCGCGCAGCCGGCCGCCAATGCCGGGCCGAGCTTCCAGCCATAGAGGGACATCGGCGAGTTCCAGGGGAGGATCGCGCCGACGACGCCTACGGGCTCCCGGCGGGTATAGGCGAGCGCGTCGGGTCGGTAAGGGATTTGCTTGCCTTCGATCTTGTCGGCCGCGCCGGCAAAATAGGTGAGCCAGTCGGCAGAGCGCTGGATCTCGTTCAACGTGTCGCGAACGACCTTTCCGTTGTCGCGGCTCTCCAGCTCGGCGAGCCGCTCCGCATCGCGGCGGATGAGGCCCGCCAGCTTCAGCATCAGTGCCCCGCGCCGGGTTGGCGTGATCGTGTGGCGCCATGGGCCTGCAAGCGCGTCGCGTGCTGCCGCGACTGCCGCATCTATGTCGTCCGCATCCCCTTCGGGCACAATCGCCCACACTTTGTCGAGCGACGGGTCGACGCTCTCGAAGCGCTTGCCAGAACGGGGCAGCACCCACTCGCCACCGATGAACAGACGATCATATTCCTGCATGAGAGAAACCCCTTGAAAATGTCATCAATATTGTTAACAATTATGTGAACTGCCGTCAATCGAAGGGGTGGAAAAGGAGCGTCATGGAGGTACTGGAAAAGGTAGAGGAGGGCGTAAGCGCCTCCAGTTGGGCGGAAATCATGCGCGATTGCTTCAAGCGCAACGGCGTAAAGCTCGTCACCTACGTGCCGGACAGGGTCCTCACGCCCCTTATCCAGGCGATTGAAGCTGATCCTTATTTCCAGGCCTTCTCCACCGCGCGGGAAGAAGAGGCGGTGGGCATTGTCTGTGGTGCCTGGATGGCCGGCACGAAGGGCGTTGTCCTCATGCAGACGAGTGGGTTTGCCACGCTTCCCAACGTGTTGGCGTCCTTGCCGTGCACTTATCAGATTCCCGTCCTGATGGTCATTTCCGAGCGGGGCACGCTAGGCGAGTTCAACCGGGGACAGGCGCTGGTCTGCAAGACGATGCGCCCCATTCTCGCTTCGATGGGCATGGAGGGGCACACGCTGGCCTCGACCAGAGAACTCGACTTCATCGTCGACCGCACAATCAAGCAGGTCTTCGGAACGCTCGATAGCGCTGCCCTCATCATCTCGCCGCTCCTCAGCAGCGGCAAATTCTGAAAGGTCCGTCCATGTCCGTTGAAGTGATGAACCGGTATGATGCGACCGTTCGGCTGCGTGCAAGGCTCGGGGATGAGGATGCCGTCATCGGCGGCATCGGCAACACGAACTTCGATCTCTGGGCTGCGGGTCCGCGTAATCTCAACTTCTACATGTTGGGGAGCATGGGCCTTGCGGTGCCGATCGCGCTGGGCGTGGCGCTGGCGCAACCCGAGCGGCGCGTGATCGCGCTTGAGGGAGATGGCTCGATCCTGATGCAGCTGGGCTGCTTGTCCACTTTGGCCAAGTTGGCGCCGGGCAATCTCGGCACCGTCATTATGGACAATGGTTGCTATCAGATCACCGGTTCGCAGCCGACCGGCACTGCCTTCGGTACGGATATCGAGGCGGTCGCCAACGCGTGCGGGCTGGAGCATAGCGCGACGGTGGCGACCGAAACCGCGCTCGACGCCGCGCTCGACCGCTTCTGGCAAATCGCGGCCCCCTGGGTCATCGTCGTGAAGATTGATGGCGAGCCTCCACGCGGCACGACCGAGCGCGATCCGCTCCGCATCCGCATGCGCTTCATGGATGCGCTCAACCTTGCCTGACGCTTCTCGCGTCCGTCTCAAGACCGCCCTTGGCTGCTACCCTTATCTTGCGCCGTTGCGCGAGGGCTCCATCGCTGATCCGTGTGTCGGCTTCGATTTCATCGAGGTCGCGCCGATCCCGAAGGCTTTTGCGCCGATGGTGCGAAGGCTCGAATATGATCTGTCCGAGATGGCGGTGGTTACTGCGTTGCAGGCCTTTGCCTTCCGCAAACCGATCATCCTGCTGCCGGCCGTCATCGCGTCACGCTTTCAGCGCGGTTGCCTCATCCGTCATCGGGATCGGCCACTGGCCGGGCCGCGCGCTTTGGTGGGGAAGACGATCGGTGTGCGCTCCTTCACCCAAACGACCGGAATGTGGGTGCGCGCCGCCCTTCATGACGATCATGGCCTCCTCGCCGGTGAGATGCGCTGGCGTGTCAGCGAGGGGGCTCATCTGGTCGAATATTCTGCGCCGCCCTTCGTCGAGTGGGACGATAGCGGCAAGACCTTGCCCGATCAGTTGCGCGACGGCGACATCGCGGCCGCGATCATGGGAGCGGATTTGCCCGAGAGCCAGGAATTCGTACCGGTCTTGACCGATCACGCAGCGGCCGACCGCGCCTGGCATGACCGCCATGGGTGGATGCCGATCAATCATATGGTGGCTGTTCGCGCGGATATTGCCGCCCGGCAGCCCGACGCCGTCCGCGCCGCATGGCGACTGATACGGGAGGCCGCTGCCGGCGCGACCGGCACGCTGTTCGGGACGGACGCGGTTCGTGGGCCGCTGGTTTATATCGAGGAAGAAGCGCGCCGTCAGGGCTTGCTGCCACATCCGGTCGATGTGGACGCACTGCTGGAGCCCGCTTTCCGGCTGCTGGGAGAGTGACGTGAGCAAGATTGATTTGACGCTGGCCTGCATGGATTACGATCGCACGCGCGCGCTGATCGACGGGCGAGTGCGGCCGGAAGGGATCGACCTCAACTATCTGAGCCTGCCGGTTGAGGAGATTTTCTTCCGCATGCTCCGTGGCGGCGAGTTCGATGCGGCGGAAATGTCACTTTCCTCTTATTGCATGCTGCTGGCGAGAGGGACGCCGGAGTTCGTCGCGCTTCCGATCTTTACGTCCCGCTGTTTCCGCCATGGCTGTATTTTCGTTTCGGCAAAGAGTTCGATTGAAACGCCCCAGCAGTTGGCCGGGAAGAAGATCGGTATACCCGAATATCAGATGACGGCGCCGGTCTGGATCCGCGGCATGTTGGCCGACGAATATGGCGTTGATCCCGCGTCACCGTCCTATTTCACCGGCGGCCAGGAGGAAACCGGGCGCACCGAAAAGCTGAAACTGGATTTGCCGGCGCGGATCAAGGTCACGCCGATCGGTGCCACGCAGACCCTATCGCGCATGCTCCTGGAAGGCGAGATCGACGCCCTCTACTCCGCCCGCGTGCCCAGCAGTTTCTATTCGCACCCCGATGAGGTGCGGCGGCTCTTTTCCGATCCCATGTCGACCGAACAGGACTATTTTCTCCGAACCGACATTTTCCCCATCATGCATGTGGTCGTGCTGCGGCGCTCACTTTACGAGCGCCATCGCTGGATCGCGCAATCTCTGTGCAAGGCGTTCGTCGAAGCTCAGCGTCTTGCCTATGCAGCCTTGCTCGTGAACGCTTCGCTCGCGACGATGCTCCCTTGGCAGATCATCCAGGTCGAGGATGTCATGGCGCTCATGGATGCGGAGTGGTGGCCCTATGGTGTCGACAGAAATCGCCACGTGATCGAGACCTTCCTGCGCTACCATCACGAACAGGGACTCTCGAAGCGCCTGCTGACCCCGGAGGATCTGTTCGCGCCGGAGACCTTCGAAACGTTCAAGATATGAGGCTATGGAGCGGCCGCCAAGGCGATGTCTTGCGGATACGGCACCGGCGTCGCCACCGGCTGGCCGGAAAAATGCAGGGTGAGATTGCGCAGCATCAGTTCCTCGATTGCGGCTCTGGCTTCCACGGCGGCCCCACCCATGTGAGGGGTGAGAATGAGATTGTCCGTGATCTCGCGTAACGCGGGAGGAAGGTGCGGTTCGCCCTCGAACACGTCTATCGCCGCCCCGGCGATCTTGTTCTCCCGGAGGGCGGCTGCCAGTGCATCGGTCGGCACAATGGAGCCCCGTGCGATATTAATCAGGAAGCCATTGGGACCCAGCGCCTCCAGAACGGCTGCATCGACGACATGCCTCGTCTCGTCCCCTCCCGGCGCCGCGATGATGAAATAGTCGGACCGGCGGGCGAGTTCGAGAGGACTATCGACATAGGTATAGGGCACATCGTTTCGCGGGTGGCGATTGTGATAGAAAACCTCCAGGTTGAGGCCCGAAAGGCGTTGGGCGATCAATAAGCCGATCCGGCCCAAGCCCATGATGCCGAGCCTCTTGCCCACAACCAGCGGGCGAGCTTTGCGCGAGGTTTCCCAGTCGTCGCGCCGGGTGGCGGCGTCACCGTAGACGATCCCGCGCGTGATGGAGAACATCAGCGCGATCGCATGATCGGCCACCGCGGTTGCGTTGGTGCCGGGGCCGTGTGTCACGGTGATGCCTCGCTCGCGCGCGGCGCCGACGTCGATCTTGTCGAAACCGGCCGCCATCGTACAGATGATCTCAAGGTTCGGCAGTCCGTGGATCATCTCCCTCGTCGCGCCCGCCGTGCCGCCCCGGGTGATGATCGCACGGTAGATGGCCGCATCGGCCGGCGGCGTCGTACGACGGGCCGGGTCGGAATAATCATGCAGAACATAACCCGCCTCGATCAGCCCCTTGCGCTGCGTATCGGGTATTTTTGCAAGGCACAGAACATCTATTGGCATGGAGCGCAGTCCTTTATTCTCTTCGTTTTTCGGTTCCGTGCGCTAATCGAACGGGACGAAATCATCAGGGTGATAGTCGGTACCGAGACCGGGAGCGTCGGAGACGCGGATCTTGCCGTTCACGGGCATTGCCAGGCCGGGGACGCGCGACACTTCTTCCAGCGGCACGCCCGCGGGAGAGCGCAGATTATATTCGGCAAGCGTACATTCCGGCATGGTGAGCGAGAAATGCTGCCCTTCCGGCCGGCCGCCGCCGACGTGGACAAGCGTTTGCAGGCCGGCAGCCTCGGCCAGCGCATAGATTTTCAGCGTCTCCGAAAGGCCCCCCGTCCAACTGATATCCGGCTGGACGATATCGACCGCGCGCCGGCCGATCAGCTCGGCAAAGGCGTGGCGTCCGCGATGGGTTTCACCCGTTGCCAGCGGCACCGTTGGCACGGCGTGTTTCAACTGGGCGTGCCCTTCATGGTCCCAGGGCATGAGCGGCTCTTCCAGCCAGGCAAGATTATAGGGCCGGAGCCGCTCGGCGACGCGGATCGCGAACTCGACATTATAACCCATCACCACGTTGACCATCAGGTCGGCGTCGGGCCCAACCTTTTCACGGGTCTGCGCGACATAATCCTCCAGCCGGTTGATGCCCGCCGTTCCATCGGTAAGCTGGATGAAATTGCCGATCTTGAAGCGGGTGAAGCCCAGCTCCATGGCCCAGTCGATGTCGCTGGTCGTGACGTAGGTATCGAGCTCGGGCCGGCTTGGCCCGCCGAGCAAGGTGTATACGGGCACGCCGAGCAACTTGCCCTTGAGGTCCCACAAGGCGATATCCACGGGCGCCTGGGCCATGCTCACCAGGCCGGTATGGCCAAGGCGCTGGAAAGAACGCCACATCAGGTCGTTCAGATGCTCGATCGCCATGCAGTCCCGGCCGATGAGCAGAGGCGCGATATGCTGTTCGATGAACGCCTTGGTATATTCGCCCCAGTGCGAACTGCCGATGCCCCAGCTTCCATCCTCGGCGGTCACGCGGACGAACATCGTGCGCGTGAAGAAGGCCTCGCCCGGATTGGGCACGAAGGCACCGGTCAGGATGTCCGGATAGCGGTGAATCGGGTGCGGATTGTTCCGTGTCCGTCCTGGCTTGCCGCCCACCATCGGCAGTGGATGCCGCGGCGGCGTGCTGGGTGCCGGAAACGCGCGGACGAGTTTCAGGCACTCGATTGATTTGATTTTCATGGTTTCCGGCGATCCGTTCAGGCGTCTTCGGTCGACGGTGCCAACGCGTCGTCCGGCGTTGCGCGACTGTCCGCGATCGAGAAGCTCTTGACCGTGACCCGCTCCATGTAACGGCGGCGGCCCTGATAATCGTTGAGGGCGTAATGCCAGACCTGACTATTGTCGAAGATGGCGATCGCGCCGGGGTTCCATTTGACCCGACATTGGAATTCCGGTCTCTGTCCGTGTTGAAAGAGGAACTTGAGCAGGGGTTCGCTCTCCGCCTCGGTCCATCCGTCGAAGCGTTGCGTGTAGCCGGCGGTGACGTAGAGCGACTTGCGCCCGGTGATGGGGTTCCGGATCACGACAGGATGCGTCGCCGGCGGCAGGACCGTCCGGCCCTGGAGACGGACGTTGCGAGCCACGACCCTCTCATTGCTATGGACCGCATCCAGGCGATCGAGCGTGGCCTTGAGGCCGTCCGACAGGGCGTCATACGCGGCGGCCATGGACGAGAAGAGCGTGTCGCCGCCACGCTCGGGAATCTCGCGTGCGACCAGCAGGGTGGTGGTCGGGGGATCGGCCTGGTAAGTCTGGTCGATATGCCAGGCATTCCCGATATTGGCGAATTCATCCTCATTCTTGCTCACCCCGTTCATGAACGGGAAGCCGTGAATGGCCGTGGCGGGATCGACCCGGTTCTGCGGCACGCCAAAGCCCAGCGAAAGCTCGGCATGATGGGCCGGAGAAATGTTCTGATCCCGGATCACGATCACCGCATGTTCGGCAAGCGCGCGGCGTAAGGCGGCATGCATCTCAGGCGTCTGCCGCGTCAGGTCGCAATTGCGGATTTCCGCCCCTATGAAATCGCTGATCTTGATGATCTCTATATCGTCACTCATCGGTCGCCTTTCTCGAAGCCATGGACTGCGCCGCTGGCGCTCAATGGGTGTCCTGCATTGCCGCATCGGCGGCGCGGATCTCCTGTTTCAGGTGCTCCGCGAAATTGTCGGGGATACGCAGCTTGTCCTCGGGTTCGAGCCACAGCCTGTAGAGAAGGCGGTGCCGTTCCGGTGAGTTCTCGAACTGGCGGCGCCCGTGCAGGATGGTGCGGTTGTTCCAGAATAGAATCTCGCCCGCTTCGAGCAGGAATTCCGCTTCGTTGGCCACGGCCCGGTCCATGAAATAATCCATGGCTTCGGCGAGGTCGGCCGGGAGGCTTTCACCCCGCTTTTCCGCGGCGAGGCGCATCGTGCGGAACTGGACGTAAACGCAGACGTGACCGTCCAGATATCCAAAGACCGGCGCCTTTTCGGGCGTCATAATCTCGTCCTGGCCGATCGCTTGCCAATAGCCTTCGTAAAGGCTGTCGAGGAGGTGAGGGCGATGCCGCACGAAATCGTTGTGGATGGCCAGGGCGCTGGAGATCACGCTTTCGCCACCGCGCTCGGCGCGCTGGGCGCACATCAATCCCACGATTTCGTTGGTATCCGTATGATAGCCTGCCTGGGCGGATGTCCGGTAGCCGCGGCCCTTGAGCCGCGTATCGTATGGCTTGTTTCCGTCTCTATCCACTTCGACATGGGTGAGCAGATCGCGGTGGTAATTTTGGATGACGGGCGTGCCCAGATGCGTGCCGAGGCCCCAGTAGATGCGCTTGTAATCTTCCGCGCTGAACCGTTCCTGGGGGAGTTGGGAGAGCACGATTGCGCCTTCCCCGGACCGTAGCTTGCGCCGAACGTCGACCGCCAGCGCACGCACCGCGGGATGATCGAAATCGGCTTTGGTGATTTCGAGCGGCGCGAGGTGACGAGAGGCGTCGACCAATTGCGCGATGACATCCACCTCGGCTTCGGAAAGCTGGCGAAGGAAGCGGTCCTTGGGCGCGTTGACCCACGCGTCCGGTGTCTCGATAATCTCTCGATAGACAGCGGTCATAGCATTCTCCTCACACAAGCTTCATGTCTTTGACCCGCATCAGCGGAATGTCGCGCTGGGTCGGCTGGAACTCGACCCCTGGCCGCATCATGTAGACGACCACGCTGTTCCACAGCGGAATGATCTGGAGATCCTCGTGGATCTTGCGGGTACAGGCGCGCAGCGCGGCGGCCCGCGATTCATCGTCGTTCGCCCGCAGCGCGGCGTCGACCAACTTGTCGAAATCGGGATCCCGGTACCAACTGTTGGGCTGGCGCGTGCCATAGCTGAAGCGCATCGCCTCGACCGGATCCATGTAATTGGCGTAAACGCCCGTGCCGAGGGCGACGATCTCTGCCTTCGGATCGCGGGCATATTCGCGGTTGAACGACAGGGAATGGGCCGAATCCATGCCGCGCGCCTCGACCTCGATGCCGATGCGCCGCAGGAAGAAGATCACCGCCTCGGCGGTTTCTCGGCTGCCGTAGTAATTGTTGGCGAAATAGATGAGCGGCATCTTGAAGCCGTTCGGATAGCCGGCCTCGGCAAGCAGCCGTCGGGAAAGCTGGGGATCGAATTTATAGTGTTGTAGCGAAGGATCGTATCCGGGCTCTATCGGAGTGAAGCCGGGATAGCTCTTCGGCACGCCGCCAAAGAGGCCGTGGATGATCGCGTCCGTATTGATCGCGTGCGCAATGGCGAGACGGACCCGCCGATCGGCCCAGGGCGTATTCGGATTGGCGAGCTGGAAGCGCACGGTGAAGGTCGGGTGAACGTCCGCGCGGGCCTGGCTGAAGCCGAGGCCGGAAAGGACCGGCACCATCGAGTAAGGCACCGCCATGATAACGTCCGCCTCGCCCGAGCGAAGCATCGCAACGCGGGTCATGTCCTCCAGAGCGAAGAGGAGACGCACCTGGCGTATGGGAGGGGGCGGTCCCCAATAATCCTCATAGGCGTCCAGATCCATATATTCGGAGTCGCGAAAGTCGGTCATCCGGTAGGGGCCGGTGCCCACCGGATGGCGCGCGAAATATTCGTCGCCGACACGATCGAAATAGGCCTTGGAATAGACGTGCGTGCCGCGCAGCCGCAAATATGTCCCGCCCTGCGTCTTGAAGTGGAAGCGAACCGTCATGTCGTCGACAAGCTCGACATGATCGAGATCGTAACAGCGGCTCCGATAGGACGGCAGTGCGCCATAGAGGCGCTCGTGGCTGAAAATGATGTCGTGCGCCGTGAGCGGATCGCCGCTGTGGAATAGCACTCCCTCGCGCACGCGATATTCGATGGTCCGCGAATCGGGGGAGATCGTCCAATCGCAAAGACCGGGGCGAATATCGCCGGCGGGGTCCTTGTCGATCATGAATTCGACGACATTCTCTATGCAGGGTCGCAGCACATTAATGCCGTTCGCGGCCCGGCTAATGTCCAGTGTCGGCGGGTTCTGATTCATTGCGATGCGGACGCGCCCGCTCGCATCATTTCTCAAGCCGGCAATGCTGGCGGCTACACCGAGAGCACCGATCGCGCCACCACTGCCCAAGATCATGGCCCTGCGGGTGAACTGACGTTGCCGGTAGGTGCGCAATTTTCCCTCTCAATCTGGTGTGCAATGGTATACATTGTCGTGGAGGCACGCAAGCCCCCTCATGCGCAGCGGGCCATATGGGTGGTTTGCGATATGGTATATATCATTGATATATTTGTATTTTATATCAAAAAACGTATTTTTTCGGTATAGGGGTTGACCAGCCCGGACCTAATTGTGCACAAACGTATACATAAAAATAAAAACAGAGGATGAACCATGGGAGGAGTGGACCATGACGGTTAAGACGTCGATGCGCGTGCGGTTTTACCGGGCGATTTTGCACAGCACCGTTGGCTTTGCCGCGGTATCGCTTGGAGCCGTTCCGGCACTCAGTCAGGAAGGGCAGGAGGCGCCGTCCGATGCGCAGCCTGCGGTCCAGAATGACCAAGGCGCTGCCCAGGCAACGCCTCAAGAGCACCAATCTGTCGCCGAGGAAGGCACGATTCTCGTTACCGGCTCGCGTGTGCGGTCGGCTTTCCGGGCGCCGACGCCCACGCTTTCGGTCGGCGCAGCCGAAATCCAGGATCGCGCCGCGTCGTCGATCGTGACGCTTCTTCAGGAATCTCCGGCCGTCAACACGGCTCGCAGCAATGCCGCCTCAAACGGCGTCCGCACCCAGACGGCCGGCGCCAACTTCGTCGATTTGCGCGGCTTGGGTCCTGCGCGGACGTTGGTGCTGGTCGATGGCCGTCGCTTTGTGCCGATGATGCCTTCATCGTCGGCGCCGGGACAGCCGCTCCAGGTGGATATCAATCTGCTGCCGACGATGATGGTCGAGCGGATGGACATCGTGACTGGCGGCGCCTCCGCGCAATGGGGCTCGGATGCGATCGCCGGGGTCGTCAACCTGATCCTCCGTCACAATTACGAAGGTTTGCAGGGCGAGGTGCAACAGGGCATTTCGCAAGAAGGCGACCGTAACGAATTTCGGATCGGCGCGCTCGGCGGTTTCTCCTTTGCGCAGGGGCGCGGCAATGTCGTCGTCTCGGGCGACTATATCCGCAGCGACGGCCTGGATAACCGCTCACGCGGCTGGTCGCAGGATCTCTGCTATCTGTTCAATGATCCTGACTCGACCGTTGCCAACCAACTTCCGGCGCAGCGGCTTGCTTGCGATGCGCAGTCCGGAAACCGCACTGCCGGCGGCCTGATCGTGAGCGCGACCGGCGGCACCGCCGCGCAGCGTGCCGGTCTCGTTGGCATGCAGTTCGATTCGGCGACCAGCGTGTCGCCCTTCGTGCGCGGCGATTTCAATCCGTTCCGCGAGACGGTGACGGCCACCACGACCACGCAGACCTTCCAGGCGCTGCAATCGGGCGGCGAGAATATCAATCAGGAGAAGGTGAACCTGCTGCTCGATCTGGAGCGCACGGTTCTGTTCGGCCATGCCAACTATGACCTGACCGACAATATCGAGATCGCGGCCGACGTTTCCTACGGTCGCTCCAAGGGAACCAACCGTACCCGCCCCGTGCGCGACCAGAACGGCGTCTACAATCCGCTGACCGGTGCCGGCACCGCCGTGCGTATCTACGCGGACAATCCCTTCATCCCCGCGGTATTGCGGCCATACATGCCGGCGCCTGCCGGTCCGCCCAGCCTGACGACGCCGACCAGTCTTCAGTCGTTCCAGATGTCGCGGGACAATTACGACTTCCCGCAGCCGACGACCGTCATCATCGACGAGGCTTACACTTATGCCTTGTCGTTGAACGGCCAGCTCGGCGGCAGTTGGGAATGGGACTCCTCCTATTCCCACGGGCAGAACACCTACAACCGAGCTACGCATAACACGCGCGATCGCGCCGCTTATGCCCGCGCTGTCGACGCCGTCGTGGACCCCGGGACTGGCGAAATCGTCTGTCGCTCGACCCTCGTCGACCCGGCCAATCGCTGCGTGCCGCTGAACCTGTTCGGACAGGGGACGCCGTCCTCTGATGCGATCGACTATGTGACCTTCACGAGCCGGACGAGCCTCGCTTATGTGCAGGATAGCGCGCAGGCGAACCTGCGTGGCTCGCCCTTTGCGACCTGGGCGGGCGACGTGGCTATCGCAGCCGGCGTGGAATGGCGGCATGAAAGTGCCAATTCCACGGTTGACGATCGAGCGGCGACTGGCGTTACCGATTCCGATGTCGGCCAGGCCTTCTCGGGTTCGTTCAGTGTCGTGGAGGGGTATGGCGAGGCGACCGTCCCGCTCGCCAGCGAGCTGCCCTTCGCGTATCGCCTCGCGCTGAACGGCGCGGTTCGTCACGCGCAATATTCAGGGGATGCACGTGCGTCCGGCGGACAGACGACCTGGAAGGTCGGCGGCACCTGGGAGCCGAGCAACGGCGTATTGTTCCGCATCACGCGCTCTCTCGACATCCGCTCGCCGAGCCTCTTCGAATTGAAGGTGCCGCCGGTGGTGTCGCAGCAGAATCTCATTTACAACGGCGTGCAATATACCGGCCTGCGTATCGCCAATCAGGGCAACCTCGATCTGGTGCCGGAGCGGTCTAACATGCTGACGTTCGGCGGCAGCTTTTCGCCTCGTTTCCTGCCGGGGTTCAACTTCTCGGTCGACTATTTCGACATCAAGGTGAACGACGTCATCACGACGCTCGGCGCGGCCGATATTGCGCGGAATTGCAGCGCCGGGAACACGAGCTTCTGCGACCTGCTGGTGTTCAATGAAACCGGTGCATTGGCGGGGATCAACGATCAATTCATCAACGCCGCTTCAAACAAGACGAGCGGCATTGATTTTGCCCTCAATTACCGGACGCCGGCGTTCGGCGGCGAGCTTTCGCTACGGGCCAACGCGACCTATGTGGATAACTTCACGATCATAACGCCGAGCGATCCGCCCGCTATTCTCGAATATGCGGGCATGGTCGGCAACACAGTCGCCTTCGCCACGCCGAAGTGGCGCGGCCTTGGCCAGGTGATCTATCGGAAAAATCCGTGGAGTATCGGGCTGATGATGCGCTATGTCGGCCCTGGCCGGATCGACACGGGCCTCAGTGAGGTTGGCAATGCGACCACGCGGCCCGCGATCAGCCGGGAGACCAATCGTATCGGCTCCTATGTCGTGTTCAACCTCTCGGGAACCGTGGATATCCTTGATAATGAGCGGGCCCAGGTCTTCTGGAATATCGAGAATCTGTTCAACCGCGACCCTCCGCTGGTCCCCAACACATCGTCCAACCTTCAGACCAACGGCGCGCTTTACGACGTTGTCGGCCGCTATTTCCGAGTAGGCGCCCGGTTCAAGTTCTGATTTCTTGTGGGCCGGTGAGATGCCGGCCCACAACTACCGGCGAAGGGAAAGGATGCCATGAACGGGGCCATCGCGCCGACCAGGGAGAGGGCATCGCCCGGCCGTCCGTCCCGCAAGGGTAAATGGCGTTCGCTGCCGTGGTTGGCGATCATCATGCTCGCGCCGGTCATCATTTTCGGCATATGCGGGCCGCTTCTCTACCTTCACGATCCGACGACGATCGACCTTCTCAATCCACAAAAGCCGCCCGCGTGGCTGGAGGGCGGGAGTGCCGCCTTTCCGCTCGGCACCGACCAGTTCGGGCGCGATCTGCTGAGCCGGCTGATCGAGGGCGCGCGCGTATCGCTTATCATTGCGCTTGGCGGTGTGATGGTCGCCGCGCTGATCGGGATCGTCGCGGGAATGGCTTCCGGCTACTTTGGGGGGCTTGTGGATTCCCTTATCAGCCAGGCTGTCGACGTGAAGATGTCGTTGCCGGCCATCCTGCTCATCATTCTGATCGGGGCGGCCATCGGCGGCGGCATGACGACCGTTCTGGCCAGTATCGTCCTCCTGTTCTGGGCCGATTATGCGCGTGTTATTCGCGCCGAGACACTTTCGCTGAGAGAGCGGGGCTACGTCCAGTTGGCCAAGGTGGCGAATGCCAGCCATATCCGGATCCTGACGCGCCATATTCTTCCCAATCTTTTCGGCACATGCATCGTCCTGGTCACATTGCAGGTCGGCCGTGCGATCCTGATCGAGGCGAGCATCAGCTTCATCGGCCTCGGTATTCAACCACCCGCGACCGCATGGGGCCTGATGGTCTATGAAGGCCGGGCCTATCTCGCGACGGCCTGGTGGTTGCCAACTTTTTCGGGGCTTGCCATCACAATGACCGTGCTCGGCACCAACCTGTTCGGCGATTGGCTGCGCGACGCGCTCGACACGCGCCAAAGCTCGCTCTGACGTTAGCGCTATGGGTCGATACATCCTCAAGCGCCTATGGCGCGCCCTGATCACCCTGATCGTGATCTCGATGCTGATCTTCGTGATCGCACGGGTGACGGGCGATCCGATCGCATATCTGGCGCCGGAAGATGCGAGCGAGCAGGAACTGGCGCAGGTTCGCGCGCGGCTTGGCCTCGATAAGCCGATTTACGTCCAATATGCGTTTTATGTCGGTGATGCGCTGCGAGGCGATTTCGGCAACTCTCTGCGTTACAACCGGCCGGCGTTCGAGATGGTCCTGCAAAGGCTGCCGGCGACGATCCAGCTCTCGCTCATCGCCTTCATTGTCTCGACCATATTGGGCATCATGATGGGCGTGCTCGCGGCACTGCGACGAGACACGTGGATCGACGGCGCGCTGCGCCTCCTGGCTGTGCTCGGCCAGTCCGCGCCGAGCTTCTGGATCGGCATTCTCGCCATCATGATCTTCGGCGTCCATTTGCAATGGTTGCCCACCAGCGGGCGGATGGGTCCCGAATATCTGATCCTTCCGTCGCTGACGCTGGCGCTTTTCTCGATGGCATCGGTGATGCGGCTGACGCGCTCGGCCATGCTGGAAACGCAAACGCAGGAATATGTGAAATTCCTGCGCGCCAAGGGGGTGCCCGAATCCCAGATCATTTTTAAGCACATGCTGCGCAACGCACTCGTCCCGGTGCTGGCGGTGCTCGGCATCCAGCTCAGCCATCTCGTCGGCGGAACGGTCATCATCGAGATCGTGTTCAACTGGCCGGGCGTGGGCAGGCTGATGGTTGAGGCGCTGCTGAATAGCGACCTGCCCCTGATTCAGGCCGGCGTGATGCTGATCGCTATCTCCGTCGTGCTGGTCAATCTGCTTGTCGATCTGTCCTACGGGCTGGTCGACCCCAGGATTCGCATCGAATGACCGATACAAACGCTCAGCCAGTGATCCGTGTCGAGGACCTTTACGTCTCGCTCCGCCGCAGGCGCGATGGTGCGACGATCCGCGCGGTGAACGGCGTTAATTTCTCGGTCGGGAGAGGGCGGACACTCGGTATCGTCGGGGAATCCGGTTGCGGGAAATCGACCGCCGCCATGGCGCTGGTGCGGCTTTTGCCCAAGAGCGCCGAGGTGCGGGGCGCGATCCATTTCGACGGACGCGATCTTGCGACGGAGAGCCAGGGGGCGTTGCGCCGAATTCGGGGCCGAAAGATCGCCATGATCTTTCAGGATCCGATGGTCGCTCTGGATCCGCTGTTCACCGTGGGCGATCAGCTTGCCGAGCCGTTGCGGGAACATCTCGATCTTGACGGCGAGGCATTGCACGCCCGCCAGGTCGAATTGTTGCAGGCGGTCGGGATATCTTCGCCCGAAACCCGCCTCAAACAATATCCGCACCAGATGAGTGGCGGCATGCTCCAGCGTATCGTCGGGGCGATCGCCATCGCATGCAATCCGGAACTGCTGATCGCCGATGAACCGACGACCGCGCTCGATCCCACCGCTCAGGCCGGTTATCTGGAGCTGCTCGAACGCCTCAGTGAGACATATGGCCTCGCCTTGATCGTGGTGACGCACGACATGGGCGTGGTCAGCCGTATCTGCCACGATGTCATGGTCATGTATGCCGGCCAGACGGTCGAATATGGGCCGGTGCGCGCTATTTTCGACCAGCCGAGACACCCCTATACGCAGGCCCTGCTCGCCTCCATCCCGCATGCGGTCGAGCCGGGAGCATGCCTGCCGACGATTGAGGGACAGCCGCCGGATCTGGCCGCCTTGCCGCCGGGTTGCCCGTTCGCGGCCCGTTGTCCCAAGGTCGTGGATCGCTGCCGGACGGAGGCACCCCCTCCGGTCGAATTCGCGGGTGGGCAGCGTGCTCTTTGCTGGCGGGCTGACGAGAGATGACCATACCGATCCTTGAGGTTCGCGACCTCAAAAAATATTATGCCGCTTCGGCCCCGTTTTTCCACCGGGGCGAAAGGCCGGTGGTGCGCGCGGTTGATGGGGTGAGCTTCACCATCCCGGAAGGGGAGACGTTCGGCCTAATCGGTGAGTCCGGCTGCGGCAAGACGACGACGGTCCGGACGCTGCTGGGGCTCGAAAAGGTGACATCGGGGACGATCCGTTTTGCCGGTGAGGAGGTGCAAGATGCCGATCAGGCGGGTTGGCGGCGCTACCGCTCGTCGGTCCAGGCGGTGTTCCAGGATCCCTATAGCTCGCTCAGCCCGCGCATGCGCGTGTGGGAGATTATCGCCGAGCCGCTGATTACGGCTGGCAAGATGAGCAAAGCCGACATCAAGACAAGGGTCGCGGAGCTGCTCGAAGTCGTTGGGCTGCCGAACGACGCCGGCGAGCGCTTTCCCCATGAATTTTCCGGCGGGCAACGTCAGCGCGTCGCGATTGCGCGGGGCTTGTCGCCGCAGCCGCGTCTCCTCATTCTCGACGAGCCGGTTTCCGCCCTCGATGTTTCCATTCGGGCGCAGATCCTGAACCTGCTCCAGGCGCTTCAGGATAAGTTCGGCTTATCGTACCTGCTGATTTCGCATGACCTCGATATCGTTGCGCATATGTGCCGTAACATTGCGGTCATGTATCTTGGCCGCATCGTGGAGACCGGCACGGTTGCGCAGGTACGCGACAATCCGCAGCATCCCTATGCTCAAGCGCTGTTTTCCGCTGTGCTGCCGCCGCATCCGGACAAGATCAAGCCGCGTATTCGCCTGACCGGGCCGCAACCCTCGCCGTTGAATCCGCCATCGGGTTGCCGTTTTCGCACCCGCTGCCCGGTCGTGCAGCCGATTTGCGCCGAGATCGAGCCCGCACTCGAACAGACGCGCGCAGGGAGCAGGGCGGCCTGCCTCTTCGCACCCCGCGCCAGCCAGGAGGAAATCGACCGATGAGGATCACCGATCTCGAAACTCTGCATGTCGACGGGGGCTTTTCGACATTCTCCTACCTGAAGCTTTCCACCGACGCGGGTATCACCGGCTGGTCGGAGTTCAGCCGATACGAGACGGTGGACAGCATCATCCATTCGCTGCGCAATCAGTTGATCGGGAGCGATCCGACCAACATTGCAGCGCTCGATGCCCTGTTCCAGGCGATCAGCCGGCGCGGGCCGGGCGGGATTTTTCCCCGCGCGGCGGGGGCGGTCATCAATGCGTGCCTCGATATCAAGGGCCGGGCCGCGGGGTTGCCGGTCTACGAGCTGCTCGGCGGGGCGATCCGGGATGCCATTCCCGTCTACTGGTCGCACCTCGGCCTGTTTCGCGCGCAATACAGCCAATATTATGACGGCAAGGCAATTGATCGCCCGGCGGTGCGCAGCCTGGACGATTTGCAGGACGCGGTCCGTGAAGCCGCGCGTGAAGGCTATCGGGCGATCAAGAGCAACATCATCAGGTTCGATCCGGCAAAACGCACGACGAGCCTGCGCGGGCTCAACCGGCCGGTTCGGGTCGGCTATCCGGAACTGAATGCTCCCCCGGCACTGGTCGCAGCGTTTGCGGAGCAGGTCGCGGCGATGCGCGAGGCGGGCCCCGATCTCGAGATCATGTTCGATCTGAATTACCACTTCCGGCCCGAAGGGATGCGGCGCTTCGCCCTGGCGGCGGAGCCTTACGCTCTGGGCTGGCTGGAGGTGGACCTGCCGGACGCGGCGGCGCTTGCCCATCTGCGGCAATCCACGTCAACGCCGATCGGATCGCTTGAGCAGATCATGGGGGCACGCGGTCTGCGGCCTTTCCTCGATGCGCAGGCCGTCGATGTGGCCATCGTCGATCCGCAATGGAACGGCGTTTTCGAAGCCGTGAAGATGGCGCGGGTCGCCGACATTTTTGACGTGAACGTCGCTGCGCATTGTTCGGGCGGTCCGCTTGGCGCGTTGATGTCGGCGCATTTCTGCGCCGCAATCCCCAACCTTCGGATCATGGAGCATGAAGGCGACATGGTCCCTTGGGCGCAGGCCTTGCTAACCCTGCCAAATCGCGTCGAGAACGGGCATTTCCTGCTTCCCTCCGGCCCAGGCTGGGGATCGGAGATTGATGAGGCCCTGGCCCGGTCCCACCCGGTAAAGAGCAAGCCCGACATCCGGTAGCGCCCGACATCCGGTAACGATTGCCCCGCCAACCCATGGCCGGGCATTGCAGGGGATGCATCGAACGGATGGCGTCCCCGGGGCGGGCAATCATGCCGCCGGGTATCCGTTCATCCTGAAAAAGCGGAAAGAGCGGCGCAGGCCTGACGTCCTAGTCGATGATGTTCGTTGCCAGGACATGCTGGAGCGGCTGGTTGGCGCGAAACCGGGCGAGGTTCCGCAAGACCGCCTCGGCCTGACGTTGTGCCGACGTTGGGTCTCCGCCACCGCCGCGATGTGGGGTGATGATGAGATTTGGCGCGTCCCAAAGCGTGTGCTCGGCCGGCAGGGGCTCCGGGTCGACCACGTCGAGCCCGGCGCCGAGGATCGTGCCATCGCGCAAGGCTGCTTCGATCGCTGCGGTGTCGATGATCGGGCCGCGCCCGATGTTGACCACGAAGCCGTCGGGCTGGAGGGCCGCAAGTTCCTCCGCACCGATCATGCCCCGCGTCTCCGCATTGGCCGGGGCAGCCACGACGAGAACGCTGGCCTCGGCCAGGGCCTCCTTCAATTGTGTGGAAGGATAGGTCTCGTCCGCCAGTTCCTGGGGTTGTCCGGAGCGTGTCACGGCGATGACTGTCATGCCGAGCGCCCTGAGGCGCAGGCCGATCTCCTGGCCGATATGGCTGAAGCCGAGAACGACTGCCGTGCGCCCGAATAACGAGCGCATCGTGCCGGGCCGCGGGCCGCCGCGCACCCGAACCCAGTGGCGATTGCGCTGATTCTCCATGGCATAGGGCAGCCCCCGCGCCAGCGCGAGAAGCAAGGCGACGGCATGCTCGGCAACGATCGGGGCACTATGGCCGCCGGACCGCGTGACCGTGACGTGGCGGGGCACGCCGATCGTAATCAGCGGTTCGTTGCCGGCCGAGCTGGAATGATACCAGCGGACCGACCGGCCTCGCGTGCGGACGATCTCGGCGACTTCGGGCGTGTATGCGCTGCCGTTGAAAATGAAGACGTCCGCGCCCTCAATGGCTTCGGCCAGCTCTTCGGGGCTTCCGGCTATGACGATCTCCTCGGGGGCGTCGTCGAGTTCGGCGAGCAAGGCATCGCGATAGGCGAGCACGGTGAAGTACATGACGATACGCATCGGATTATCCTTTGGAGTGCGCATGGAGGCTGGCGGCGCGTTCGCGACGGTCGCGCAGCAACGCGAGCGAGCGGTAGAGGCCGTGGACGAACTTGGAATAAGGGAGGAGGAGAAAGAGGGCGAGCACGAAGCCGAGGTGGACGGCAAGCAGCAGGGCCATCGCCGGCGTCTCACGCAGGCAGAGCAGCAGCAAGCCCGTTGCGGCGACCAGAAACAGGAGGAGAAGCAGCGCGACATCCGCCCCGAGCAGCCGCCGGGCCGTAGGCGCCTGGTCCGTCACGAATTTCAGCCAGAGCAGGCCGCCCGTGCCGATCATCATGCCTATTCCGCCGGTGGTGCCGAGCAGGACGGGGGCACTGAAGAAGGGGTAGGGCGCAACCAGGCCCAGAAAATGGTCGTAAATCCAGGCTACGGTGGTTGAAGCGAAACAGAGCATGAAGCCATAGAACATGAAATGATGAAGGCGCCGGCGAAGTGTCGAAAAGCCCTCATCCTTGTCATTGCAGCCACGGCCGCCCCCGCCGAGATTGTGCAGGGTGAGGATATCGCCCGCCGCGAGCGCAGCGGGCCGCACGGCCCCCGCGGTGGCTGGGCCGCCTTCACCGGTATGCCGCCAGAACCGGAACGCGCCGATGGTCATTGCAAGAACGGCAAAGAGCGTCACACCGCCCGCCAGCCCGGCCATCAGGCCCCATGGTATGACTTGATAGAAGGCGCCTGGTCCGGTTCGTGCGGCGAAGAGATCGGCGGGCGCGTGCGCCAGCCCGACGCCGATCAGCAGGGCGGCGACGCCCAACGCCGCGATCAGGCTGACGACGACCCCGTTATTCTCGAACAGACGCCCGAGAGGGCGCGGCCAGGCATAGGCCGCATAGCTCTCGAACCTCGCCTCGCTCAGTATCTGCGGCAGGTTTACCGCGAATGCATGGGGCGGAATGAACTGGCAGGCGTGATAGCAGCCCTTGCAATTATGACAGAGATTGGCGAGCTGCCCGATATCCCCCGATTCAAAGAGCGTACGGCGCTGCAACGCGGGGAAGACCGCGCATAGACCCTCGCAATATCGGCAGGCATTGCAGATTGCGAGCTGGCGTGCGGCCTCCGCCTCGATCTCGGTGAGAAGATCATTGATTGGCATGGCGTGCTGCTCCCCGTCCCGCAATTCGCCCGAAGACAGTGCCGATGGTCATGCCGAAGCCGGCGAGATAACCTTCGCCGAGAATATTGCCGGACATGATCTCGCCGGTGGCGAACAGATTGTCGAGCGGGCGCCCATTGCCGAGATGAACGGCGGCGTTCTCGTCGACCTTCACGCCCATATAAGTGAAGGTTATGCCCGGCCGCAGCGGATAGGCGTAGAAGGGCGGCTGGTCGATCCGGCGCGCCCAATGGGTCTTGGGCAATGCCAGCCCATGGGTTGCGCAATCGTCGTGGATGGTGGGATCGAAACTGCCGGGACGGACCGCCGCATTATACTCCGCGACGGTCGTGGTGAGCGCTTCGGCGTCGAGGCCCAGCTTGCCGGCAAGTCCGGCGAGAGTTGGCGCTTCGATTGCGGGGAAAACCGAGGGCATGAACAGTCCCAGCGACTTCGCGTCGAAGATCGACCAGGCCATCTGATCCGGCTGATCGGCGACGAGCTTCCCCCAGATGGCATAGCGCTTGGGCCAGAAGTCCTCGCCCTCGTCGTAAAAACGCTTCGCCTCGCGGTTGACCACGATCGAGAAGGGAATGCAGTCGAGCCTGGTGACGATGCCGCCATCGAAGCGGGGGGAGCGTGCGTCGATGGCAACTGCGTGGCAACCGGAGGGATCGCCTTCGGTCGCGACGCCCTGGTCCATCAGGTTCCTGAGGACGCGCCCTCGCGCATATTCTGTGCCGCGAATGCAGAAATTATCGGCCCGCGCTCCCCAATTGGCCTTGAGCCAGTCGATATTGGCCTGGAAGCCACCTGCCGCGGCGATGTAGCTTTTCGCCTTCACAGTGGCCGGGAACCCGCGATGGCTGAACCGAATTTCCCGAACCCGGCCGTTCTCGATCGGCATTTCGCGGACCTCGGAATCGTAGATCAGTTCAACGCCGAGCCGCTGTGCCGCCGCGTAAAGGACATTGAGATGGGCCTTGCCGCCGCCGAGGAAGAACAGGTTGGTGCGTGAGAGGCTGAGCGTTCCGGTCAGCGAAGGCTGAAAACGGCAGCCGAGACGGACAAGCCAGGGGATGGCGTCGATGCTTCCCCGGATCGCGATCCGCGCAAGATGTTCGTTGGTCTTGCCCTTGGTGACGAAAAGCAGGTCCCGCCAATATTCCTCCTCATCATAGGCGCCAACCAGCGTTTCCACCGGGCCGCTATGCATAGCGCGCAGGTTTCGCGTGTGGCGACTGTTGCCGCCGCGCAGATATTTGGGGGCGTGCTCAATGACCAGTACCGACGCGCCGGCCTGCCGGGCAGTGATTGCCGCGCACATGGCGGCGTTCCCCCCTCCCACGACGGCAACGTCGAAATCCCGCGAAAACAAGATAGCGCCCCCACAAGGTGTTATGTATGCACTTGTACACAATGCGGGATTGCAGAGCAATGCCTACGATGCAGGCACTGCGAATTTTCAGACGCTCTGGGAGTTCTGGATGCCGAGCCTGACCTTGAAAGCCCGGCGGATGTGCGTGCGAGCGGCGGCTTCGGCCGCATCGGGATCACGCGCGGCAATCGCTTTCAGTGTCGCTTCATGTTCGTCGATCGAAACGCTGCCTCGGTCGGCCACGGAGAGCGTCACACCGGCCATGAGCATCAAGGTCGTGCGCATGTTCGCCAGAGAACGGATCAGGAAGCGATTGCGCGAGGCATTGTAGATCTGCTGATGGAACAGCTTGTTGCGCTTCACGAGTTCCTGGGGCTGGTCGTACAACGTCCGGTCGGTTGCGATCATTTCATGCAGAACTTCGATTTCGGTCGGCGTGGCATGGATCGCCGCGAGGCGCGCGGCGGCGCCTTCCAGCAGTTCACGCATGAAATAAAGTTCCGTCACCGCAGTATAGTCGAGTTGCGACACCACCGCGCCCAGATGCGCCTGATGCGCGACGAGGCCCTCGGTCTCAAGCTGTTTCAGAGCCTCGCGTACGGGTGTGCGACTCAAACCCAACTGGGCGGCAAGCTCAGCTTCGCGCAGGCGGCTGCCGGGGCGCAGCATCCCGTTTTCCATTTGCGCGAGGATGAGTTGGTAGGCGCTCGCGCCTGAGAGTTCGTTCTTTTTCGCTATCGTCATCAGTTGCTCGCACCCTTCGCCTTTTGTATGCTAGTGTATTCAATTAGGAACACATTGTGCCCAATTACAATACCCGCATCGCGTCGATCGAGCCTAATGTCTCCGCCGAAGAGTGGAAAGCCAGAGTCGATCTGGCTGCCTTCTACCGGCTTGTCGACTGCTGGGGCATGTCGGATATGATTGCGAATCATATTTCCGTCCGCGTGCCTGGGGAGCCCGGCCATTTCCTCATCAACGCCTATGGCTACCTCTATGAGGAGATCACGGCCTCCAGCCTGATCAAGATCGACCTTGACGGCAACATCATCTGGAAGCCCGATTTCGACTACGGCATCAATCGCGCGGGATTCGTCATTCACGCCGCCGTCCATCGGGCGCGCGAGGACGCCCATTGTGTCGTCCACACGCGTACGCAGGCTGGCATGGCGGTGTCGGCGCTGCGCTGTGGATTGCTCCCATTGACGCAAATGGCCATGCGCTTCGCCAGGGTCGCTTATCACGATTATGAGGGTGTGGCGGTCAATCTCGATGAGCAGGAGCGCTTCGTCCGCGACCTGGGGGCCTGCGATCTCATGATCCTTCGCAACCACGGGCTGCTTGCTGTCGGGGCGTCGATCCCGGAAACCTTCGATACGATCCGGCGCGCGGAACTGGCGTGCGCAACCCAATTGCGGGCGATGGCTACGGGAGCGGAGCTGATTATTCCATCAGAAGACGTTCAACAGGGGACTGCGCGGCTCTATCAGCCGGATGTTCGTCGGCCCTATGGCCTATTGGAATGGCCGGCCCTGTTGCGCAAACTGGATCGCCTCGATCCGTCCTTCCGGCATTGATCGCCAACGTCGGAGCCGCCGATCCGGGGCGCGGGCCACGCCCATCCATCCAAGATCATGAACCCAAGGCTCGGGTATGGACTGCGTTTTGTGTCAGTCCTGATCGGTTTCGTGGATGCTGTAGGTCAGCCTCGCCGCGTCGTTTGCGGGGATCGTCGTGCGCCAGACGCGTTTGCCTGGTTTGCGAATGAGGCCCCTGGGTAAGTCAATGTAGCTGTAGTCGGCGCTGACTGGAAACTCGACCTCGTAGGTTATGGCGAAGGGGCTGGCGTTGCGGATTGTCACGATCCGCTTGTTGTCGTCTTTTGGCGGGGTCTCGGTCTCGACCGTGACGTCCCCGGCATCGCCGAAGACGAGATCGACATCCTCGTCGACCGTCTTGTCCGCGGTCGTCGCCTCGCCGATAAGCGTGCGTCCGTAGGCGCCGACCTGGTAAAGCACCGCCTTGCCTGCCGGTAGCGGGTCGCCCATGCCGTCAGCCTTGCGGTTGTGAAAACGGAACAATATCCGTGGATCGTCCGGCTCCTGATAGACGGTCGAGCGATAGATCACCTCGCCCCGCACGCGGTTCTTCACCATGAAGGCGACCTGTTTTTGCGAGCGCGCCGCGACGGTGACGGGCATCGGCAACCGGTAGAGCTTGAGGTCGCCGAGATTTTCACCGCTGGCGATGGCGGAGATCGCGATCGACGCATCCTGAAGCACTGCCTCACGCCGCCGGCCGGTGACGACTATGTCGGCTCCCGCGAAACGCGCGGCCATCGGAGCGGGCAGGGGAAGGGAGCCGATCGGGTGCGGGCGCCCGTCGCTCGTCGTGCCCTCGGGCCAGCACTGGTAGGTGCGGTTCAGACTGGACGCCTCTTGCCTGATCCGCCTTCCGTCGTTGTCGCGGGTTTCTTCTGATCGGTTGACCTTGCCCGCCACGGCGGACGTGGTTGCATCGGCAAAGCTCGTGTCATCGGCACTGGCCATGGTCATCCAGCCCAGCAGCGACATGGACCGGCCATCGGGCGCAAGCGTGGCGACGTAGGTCGCATCCCAATCGAAGCCCGTGGCGATATAGGCCAGCGTGATCGTCACTGTGCCCCCCGGCTGATTTTTGGTCAGCATCGACAGCACGGGCTTGGCTGACAACGCCGCCGGCGCCTCTGGGTAGACCAGGGTCTGCGTGAGGCCCGTGCAATAGACGGCTTCGATCCCGCGCGAGGTCGAGACGACCAGGCGGTCGGCGGCCGAGCGGATCGTGGCCGGTTCTTCGACCGTCTGGCCGGTGGCGGGATCGGTGCGGCGCAGCATGACCCGCTGCCCGGTGAAGGCGTCGACGAGACCCTTCTGCGAGAGCAGCGCCGCATCGCGATTGCGTTCGCGCGGGGCCGTGCCGAACAGGATGGCGGATTGCGGCACGATACCGCTGGCGACGCCCTCGAAGCGGATGACGACCTCGCCCGGCGGCAGCGTGACGGTCCGCGTCTCGGCAATCAGCGCAAAGGACGATGGATTGTCGAGGTCGAGCGTGTCATCGGGGCTGCGATTGGGATTGCGGTAGAGTGTCACCGCCACCGCATCGGGCGCGGCGGAGAAGACGACCGCCGGCTCAGCCTGAACCGCTGCCGGGATTGCCAGCATCGCCAGAAAAAGGCGCCGCATCGTGCGCCTTACCAGGGTGTGATGAAGGTTGCGGTCAGCTCGACCTTGCCGTTGGCGGGGACCGGGACTTCCCACCGGCGCTCGTCGGCGCTGTCCTGCACGCCGGGGATGCTTTCCTCGCCCACGCGCAGGTCCCGCCACCACCACCAGCGGCCAAGCCCGCTCTGGATGACGTCGACCGTCACGGGCACGGGCCGCGCGTTGGTGACGACATATTTCATCTGATTGCGCCAGAAGCGGTCGGGCGTCGAATAAAGCGCGGTGTTGACGGATTGCTCGGTCTTGCCGTCGCGATAGGTCACGCGCCAGCTTGTATAGGAATTCCAGGTCGCGACGGTGATTTCCTCGCGCTTGACCAATACTGGCTGGACCTTGACGTCGAAGGCGTCGCCGGTGCGGATCGCGAGCTGCGAGCCGCCGGGCGTATGCGGAATGTCGCTCTCGCCGATGAACTGCGCCTGGCCGCGGCTATCGCGCATGTAGACACGCACCGTGCCGGCGGGCAGCGCTTCGCCGATACCGGCGGCGCGGGCATTCGAGAATTTGAGGATGGAAGCGGCGCTAACCGGCTCATCGGCGGTATTGAGCCAGCCGTTGCGAAACTCGTAGCCCTTGCGGGCAGGCACGCCCGAGGCATCGAGGAAGCTGACCTGCTTGGTCTGGGCGTTGGCGATCGTGGTGCGATCCGCGATCGGATAAACGTGGAGATCGCCAAGTTGCTCGCCGCCGCCACTCTCCGTGCCGGCCGTGTTTCCGCGCGGGCGCGCGCTGTTGCCGCGAGAATAGGTGGGCGACCGCTGGATCGCGCCGACACTGCCCGCGACGAGCAACGCCTTCGCATTGCTGAACGTGGTGCCGGTGTTGTTGGTCAGCGTGATCCAGCCCTGAACGTCAAGCTTGCCGGCCTTCTCGTCGAACAGCGCGACATAGTCCGACTTCCAGCCAAGGCCGGGCGTCAGATAAGACAGGGTGAGCGGTCGCGCACCGGCCGCCTGCGTATCGACCGAGACGCTCAGCGTCGGCCGTGCGCGCAGATTGGGCGGGATCGAGTCGAAGATCACCCGCACCGGCAGGCCGTCGTCGCGCAGCACCTCGATCCGTTCGCCAATGCGCAGCACGACGCCGCCGTTGACCGCAAGGACCGTCGCGCGCTCGCGCGTTTCCGCGCCGGTCGCGGGATTGGTGCGTAGCAATGTCACGGATTGACCGACCGCCTTTTCCATCAGGGCGGCAGGCGAGAGCAGATCGTAGTCGAAGTTCTGCTCCACGATGCCGAAGCCGTCGCCCGACAGCGTCACCGTCTCGGGCCGGATCTGTGCCGACACATCGGGGAATTCCTGGCGTGACTTGCCTGCGGGCAAACTGACCTGACGGACGTCCTGCACCAGCGCGAGATTATTGTTGTAAATGGTAACGGAAACATCGCCTTGCGCATTCTGAGCCGACACGGCGGCCGCGCTGCACAGGAAACCCATGGCAATAGCCTGAATTCTTATCCGCATCGACATCCCCGATCAAAGTCTTACCATGAAGGTTAAGCAGCCTAATCTTACCGCTGCGTGAACTATATGCTTTTTCATTAGCACGCATGGTCGATATTTACGGTGGAGAAGTCTCCTATGTTCCGGCTATGCGGCCGGAATGGGGAGGGGCTTGCGCGTGCAGCGCGCGGCGGTCCCGCCGATCTTCCTCTTGGTAGCCCGCGAAGCCAATTTGCAGGGGGCCGGCAAGCGATCGCCGCCCAGACCGTCCGCAGCTATTTTGCGCTGGTCGCGGCGCGCGAGCAGGCCGAGCTGGGCCGGTCGCCCGTGGAGAACCGGGCAGAGATGGCCCGGATAACGCGCAACAGGGTCGAAACCGGTCCACCCAACCGGCCGACGCGCAACCGGCGAAGGCGGCCTGCGCGCCGCCGGGGCCAATCTTGAGCAGCGCCGCGAAGCGCTGCGGTTTGCCGGGGGGTTTCGTTTGTCCATCGTCGCCTGTCCACCATCGTAACCGGTTGCGCCCGTTGCCACCGGCCGGCAGGTCATCGGGTACCGGCGACGCCGCCTGAGACCCACCGGCTATTGACAGATGATGGATGCCAAGGGAGCAATAAGGCTGGAAGAAAAGGGCCAGGAGAGAATCGACATGTGCGACAATGATATTCATCCCGGATTGATCGAGGATTGGAACCTCACGCGCCGCACGTTCGTGGCGACCGGCATCGTGGCGGCGGGGCTTGCGAGTACGGCGCACGCCGCCGAAAACGTCGTCGAGAAGGACGTGACGGTCAAGACGGCCGATGGTTCGGCCGATGCCGCCCTGTTCCATCCCGCCGGCAAGGGCACATGGCCGGCGGTGCTGATCTGGCCGGACATCATGGGCTTGCGCCCGGTCTTCCGCGAGATCGGCCGGCGGCTTGCCGCGCAGGGCTATGTCGTGCTGGTGCCCAATCCCTTCTACCGCAGCAAGAAGGCGCCGGTAGTCGAGGGCACGTTCGATTTCGGCAATGCCGAGGCGCGGCAGACGCTGTTCGGCTATCGCGCCGCGATGACCGACGAGGGCGTTGCCAAGGATGCCGTCGCCTATCTCGCTTTCCTCGATGCGCAGCCGGAAACGGCGAAGGGCAAGAAGGCCGGCGTGCAGGGCTATTGCATGGGCGGGCCGCTCTCGTTCATGACCGCGGCGGCGGTGCCGGGGCGGATCGGCGCGGTCGGCAGCTTCCATGGCGGCGGCCTCGTCACCGACAAGCCGGACAGCCCGCATCTGCTCATCCCCAAGACCCAGGCTGCCTATCTGATCGCCGTCGCGCAGAATGACGATGCGCGCGAACCCAAGGCGAAGGATGTGCTCAAGGAGGCTCTGGCCGCCGCCAAGCGCCCGGCGACGGTGGAAGTCTATCCGGCCGACCATGGCTGGTGCGTGCCCGGTAGCCAGGTCTACAATCAGGAGGCCGCCGAGAAAGCCTGGGCGGAACTCACCAAGCTCTACAAGGCCAATCTGGTCTGAGCGCATCGGCCGGCCGGGGCGTGATGTCCCCGGCCGGCGTGCCGTTGCGACGGACGCCGCCCGTGCAAAGAGGGCGCCACGGCTTGTTATGGATGGCAGGCACGCAATGCCGGGGGCGTCTCCGCTTCGCTGGATTGAGAATGGCCGTTGGATAAGGTCGCGGCCGGAAAGCTGAGCAGCGGGTGATCGACAACAGGGGGACGAGGGGATGATTTTCGGCAAGAAATTTGGCGTTGTGGCGCTCGCCGCCCTGATGGTCGCGGCAGCGCCGGGGGTGGCGGTCGCGTCCGACGCCGACATCGTGCGCGAGGCGCAGGACCGCGCGCAGATCGAGGCGCTGATGTGGGACTATGTCCGCGCGATCGATTCCTTCAACCCGGATGCCTATGTCAGCGTGTTCACGCCCGATGGCGCGTTCGGCGCGACCAAGGGCCGCGACGCGCTGCGCAAGATGGTCGTCGACCTCAAGAAAAGTCAGGATGACCGCCGCGCGAAGGGCGAGCAGATCCTCGCCATGCACCACATCGTCACCAATGCCAGCATCGAATTCGTCGACAAGGACCATGCGCGCTATCGCTATTACTGGATGACCGTGTTCGGTGGCGCGGCCGGCGTGGAACCCGCGCCGCGCGTGGCGGCTGTCGGCCGGGGCGTGGATGACGTGGTGCGCGTCGGCGGCAAGTGGCTGATCCAGACCCGCAACGTCGCACCCAGGGATTGATGCGGCCGGCGGTCGCGGGGGCGGGGGAGGTCGAAGGCCGCGGGTAGCGGCCGCGATGTCCCGGTTTCGCTTCGGCCGGATTGAAGTGGTCCGTGCTCCTGCGCAGGCAGGAGCCCAGGGCGCACACGCATTGCCACTGCATCTCGGGGCCCCGCCTGCGCAGGAGCACGGGCTACGCTTGATCGGGGACCGCTCCGGCTATCGCGTTCCCACAAGCCGATCCACTGGCGCACGCGCCGCCCATTTCCCCCCGCCGCAAAAACGGTTAGCCTTCGCCGCAGGGATGGAGGGTTTGCGCATGGCACGAAGCTGGGCGATGATGCTGGCCTGTTTTGCGGGAGGAGTCATGGCGTTGCAGTCACCGGGACAGGCACAGGCACCCGAGCCGGCATCCCGCGCCGTCGATGCGCGGGTTGAAGCCGATCTGCCGGAGCTGATGGCGCTTTATCGCGATCTCCACGCCCATCCCGAGCTGTCCTTTCAGGAGGTGAGGACCGCCGCCAGTCTCGCGGAGCGAATGCGCAAGCTCGGCTTCGCCGTCACCGAGAAGGTCGGGCAGACCGGGGTGGTTGCGGTGCTGGAGAACGGCCCCGGCCCGGTGCTGATGATCCGCGCGGACATGGATGCACTGCCGCTGGAGGAAAAGACCGGGCTTCCTTTCGCCTCCACGGTGGTGGCGACGACGCGCGACGGCATTGAGAGCCCGGTGATGCACGCCTGCGGGCACGATACGCATATGTCCGCGTGGATCGGCGCGGCGCAGGCATTGGCCGCGCTCAGGGATCGCTGGTCCGGCACGCTGGTGATGATCCTCCAGCCTGCCGAGGAGATCGGCCTTGGCGCCAGGGCGATGCTGGACGATGGCCTGTTCACGCGCTTCCCCAAGCCCACTCACGTCATCGCCTTCCACGATGCGGCGGACCTGCCCGCCGGGACGATCGGCTATGTGCCCGGTTTCGCGCTCGCCAATGTCGACAGCGTCGACCTGACCGTGCGCGGCTCGGGCGGGCACGGCGCCTATCCGCAGACGACGCGCGACCCCATCGTGCTCGCCGCGCGGATCGTGACCACCCTGCAAACGCTGGTCAGCCGCGAGATCGCGCCTGACGAGCCGGCGGTGGTGACGGTCGGCAGCTTCGTCGCCGGCGCCAAGCACAATGTGATCCCGGATGAGGCAAAGCTGCTCATCACCGTGCGCAGCTATTCGGACGAGACGCGGCAGGCGCTGCTCGATGGCATCGCCCGGATCACACGCGGCGAGGCGATCGCGGCGGGCGTGCCGGAGGATCGCCTGCCGCTGATGACGGTCGAGAAGGATTATACGCCCGCCACCTACAACACCCCGCAATTCGCCGACCGGATGGCGGACGTGTTCCGCCGCCATTTCGGCACGGACCGCGTGCGCCATCGCCCGGCGGTGATGGGTGGCGAGGATTTCAGCCAATATTATCGCGCGGATAACCGGATCGAGAGCCTGATCTTCTGGGTCGGCGGCGTCGCGCCGGACAAGATGGCGGCGGCACAGGCCGGCACGCTCAAGCTCCCCTCGCTGCACAGCCCGCTGTTCGCGCCGGATGCGGAGGCGGTGATCGGCACCGCGAGCAAGGCGCTGACGGTCGCGGCGCTGGACGTGCTCAAGCGTCAGTGAGCATATCCGCGCTATTGCGACACATTATCATTTATGTCGATTAATCAGCGACTTATGATCGAATAAGGCGATCAGGCTGATGATGACAATGCGCTGGCCTTGCGGTCCAGCGGGTATAGTCTCCTCTCCCGAGAACAAAGGTCCGCGGCAGGATCGCATGCAACAAGGAGAGTTATGATGGAACTCAAGGGCTCAAAAACCGAAGGTAATCTCAAGGAGGCCTTCGCCGGCGAGAGCCAGGCGAACCGGCGCTACCTCTATTTCGCGCAGCAGGCGGATATCGAAGGCCATAACGATGTCGCCGCCGTGTTCCGCTCGACGGCGGAAGGCGAGACCGGCCACGCGCACGGCCATCTCGAATTTCTCCAGGGCGGCGGCGGCGATCCGGCGACGGACATGCCGATCGGTGACACGGTCAGCAATCTGAAGTCCGCCATCGCCGGCGAGACGCACGAATATACGGACATGTATCCGGGCATGGCGCGCACCGCCCGCGACGAGGGCTTCGACGAAATCGCCGAGTGGTTCGAGACGCTTGCCAAGGCGGAAAAGAGCCACGCCGGCAAGTTCCAGAAGACGCTGGACGTCGTTCTGGCCGACGCTTGAGGAACGGACGGGTCCGTCCCCTCACGGACCGTCCGACTGGCCACCTGATGCGTCCCACCATCAGGTGGCCTTTCCCCTGAGCAGCGCGCCCGGCGGGCACGCGCTCGCAGCGCGCAGGAGCGAGCATGAAGGAAGGCAGCCTTGAGGCGCCGATGCGCCACCCCATCGCCTGGGAGGATGAGAGTTTCTACGACGAAACCGCGCTCGATGCGGAAATGCGCCGGGTGTTCGACATCTGTCACGGTTGCCGCCGCTGCTTCAATCTGTGCAACAGCTTTCCGCTGCTGTTCGACCTGATCGACGAAAGTCCGGGCGAGTCGGTGGACGATCTCGGCGCGGCGGATCTCAAGGCAGTCGTGGACGAATGCACGCTCTGCGACATGTGCTTCATGGTGAAGTGCCCTTATGTGCCGCCCCACCAGTTCGATCTCGATTTTCCCCACCTCATGCTGCGCTACCGTGCGGTCGAGCATCGCAAGGGCGAGACCAGCTTCGCCGACCGCGAGCTGGCGCGGACGGACCGCAACGGCAAGCTCGCCAAATTCCTGACCGGCCCCGCCAATGCCGCCACGCGTGAGGGCAGTCCGGCGCGCGGCGTGATGCAGGCGACGCTCGGCATCGACAAGCGCGCGCATCTGCCGGCCTATGCCGATGTGCCGCTCGCCAACCAGCAGGCGCTGGTGCCGCCGCCCAACCCGGACGGGCCGGCATTCGGCCGCAAGGTGGCGCTCTACGCGACCTGCTACGGCAACTTCAACGACCAGACTCCCGGCGAGGCGGCGATCAAGGTGCTCGCCCACAATGGCGTCGCGGTGCACATCGACTATCCCGAATGCTGCGGCATGCCCAAATTCGAGAATGGCGACCTCGGCGCGGTGGCCGATGCCGCCGGGCGCATCGCCGCCCATTTCGCACCCCTGATCGAGCAGGGCTATGCGGTGGTGCCGCTCACCACCTCCTGCTCGCTGATGCTCAAGTTCGAGTGGCCGCTGCTGCACCCCGGCAACGAGGCCATCGCGGCGCTCTCGGCCAACACGTTCGATCTCTCGCAATATGTCGTGATGCTGGCCAGGGAGACCGGCCTCATGCCCATCGAGCAATGGGAGGCCAGGATCGGCGTTCATTTCGCCTGCCATGCGCGTGCGCAGAATATGGGGCCGAAGGCGATGGAGATGCTGCGCCTCATCCCCGGCGCCAAGCCGATCCTGACCGATCGCTGCTCCGGCCATGGCGGCAAATGGGGTATCTTCGCCGAGCATTTCGATACGGCGGTGAAGGTCGGCCGGCCGGCCGCGCGCCAGCTCGCCAAGGACAAGCCGGACGTGATGGTGAGCGAGTGCCCGCTCGCCGGGCCGCATCTCAAACAGGTGATGCAACTCTCCGGCAATGACGCGGTGCCAGAGCGGGTCGGCCATCCGATCGAGCTGATGGCGCGCGCCTACGGGCTTTGAGCAGCGGAAGGAGCCGATCATGCCGCGCGACCAGCGAGTCATCACCGCCGAGGACATCATGGACCTCGCCACCTATGAGACGATCCGGCCCGAGAAGCGCGAGGAGGCGATCCTGCGCAAGCGCTTCCGCCGCCTCTCGGTGGGGCCGCTCGTCACCGTGACCTTCGAGAATTGGGACAGCATGTGGCTGCAAGTGCAGGAAATGCTGCGCATCGAGAAAGGCGGCGAGGAGCAGATGGTCGACGAGCTGACCGCCTATAATCCGATGATCCCCAATGGCCGCGAACTCACCTGCACGCTGATGGTCGAGATCGACGACCCGGTGATCCGCGCCCGCACGCTGGCGAAGCTGGGCGGCATCGAGGATCATATCCACCTCTCGGTGAACGGCGAGCGGATCGGCGCGGTGGCGGAAGGCGATGTCGAGCGCAGCCGCGCGGACGGCAAGGCGTCCAGCGTGCAGTTCCTCCACTTCCCCTTCACCGACGCGCAGGTCGCCGCCTGGCGCGCGGGCGAGGGGACGGTGCTGTTCGGCATCGACCACCCCGCTTACGGCCACATGGCGCTGATCGGCGACGATGTCCGCCGTGAGCTGGGGCGGGATTTCAGCTAAAGCCGGCGCGGTATGCCATGCGTATGACGGGCGGATGAGGCCATGGCCCCGCACAGGTGCTCCAGCATATTCGCAAGTCGGATTGAACCAAGGCGTGCTCCTGCGAAGGCAGGAGCCCAGGGCGTATGAGCACCCCCTCTCCACTATAGATTTCCTCTCTCCGCAGGAGCACGGCGTCTTATGCGCACGGATGCTGGAATGGGCGGCAACCAAATGGACCCGTTCGTCCTGAGCTGGTCGAAGGGCCGTTCTCCGTTCGAAGCGTTCGGTTGAAAAGATAAGAGGCGTGTCTCGACTGCCTGCCTGCAGCAGCCGCTCAGGGCGAACAGAGGGGCGCGCGCGCCGCTCTACTCGTCCCTGTCGCCGTCCGCTTCCTCGCGTTCGCTGCCGGCAAGCTGCGTCGCGATCGATTCGGTTTCGCCATTGACCGAGGGTTCGATGCCCAGCGGATCGAGGGACGGCGCAGCTTCGATAGCGGCGTTCACGCTCCCGTCCATGGGCTGCGTCATGTCGGTCGTGGCCGGCACGGGGAGCGGCGCCAGCGGCGGGGAAGGGGCCGTCTCGGTTTCGGCGGGAAGCGTGGCCTCGGCGGCCGCCGTGTCACTGGCGGACGGGATGGCGCGGCTCAATAAGGTCACGATCAGCGGCGCCGCGATCAGCACCGTGAGGGCCACCAACAGATAGGGTCGTTTGAACATCTGCGCGGTCCGTCATTCCTCGCTCGAACGGACCGTCGAGCTTAAGCGATCATGCTTAGCGCTTGGTAAAGGCGGATGCTGTCTTGCTGGCGGGACGGTGCGGCTTGCCCTCAGGCATCCATCCGTTCGGCCAGATCCTCCAGCGTGATGCCGATGCGCCGCATCTGCCCGGCGATGGGCGGCCAGACGGTGGTGAGGAAATGCTCCCGTTCGGCCGTGCGCAGCTTGCGGGCGGCGCCCGGCGCCACGAACATGCCGATGCCGCGCTTGACCAGCACCAGCCCATCATCCTGGAAGCTCTGATAGGCCTTGGCGACCGTCAGCGGGTTGGCGCCCTGCTGCGCGGCGAAGGCGCGCACGGAGGGGAGCATGTCGCCATCCCCATAGCGTCCTTCGAGGATGGCCGCCGCGATGATGTCGCGCAAACGCAGGTAAACAGGCCGGCTCTCATCAATCATGCTGCATCAGTGCCATAATACAGCCAGTCGGTCAAGGCGCACGGCCGGCCGGACGGCTCAGGCGGGGCCCGTCCACACGGAGAGCACATCGTCCAGCGCCGGGCGCGGGCGCTCGTCCAGCTCGCGGCCGGGTGTGCCGATGAACACGAAGCCGGCGATGCGCTCGTCCGCGCTGCCGAAGGCGTCGCGCACGGTGTCGCTATAGGCCGCCCAGCCGGTCAGCCAGCCGGCGGCGAAACCGAGCGCATGGGCAGCGTGGAGCAGGTTCATCGTCGCCGCACCGGCGGACAGTTGCTGCTCCCACAGCGGGATGGGGCGCTTCGTCCGGGGCGCCGAGAGCGCGACGACCAGCGCCGGCGCCTGCCGCGCGAATTGCAGCATCGCCTCGATCTCCAGCCGGCCCGCCTCGGGTTTTTCCGCGCGATAGGCGTCCGCGATCAGCGTCGCCAGCGCCTCGCGCTGCGCGTCCGGCACGATCACGAAGCGCCACGGCGCCAGCTTGCCGTGATCGGGTGTGCGCGCGGCGATGGCGACCATCTCGCGCACCTGTTCCGGGCTTGGGCCGGGGGCGATGAGATCGCGCGGTTTGCCCGAGCGGCGGCTGGCGAGATAGGCGGGGAGGGAGGAGCGATCGTTGAGCATGATCCCGCGCTAGCCAAACTGCTCCGTCTCGCCAAGCCTCCTCGCGTGCGCCTGCCGTTTCGCCGCGGAAAAAACGCGTTTCACAGCGCCGCGATAATCTCTAGGTTCCGCTCATTATCTTCGCGCGTCCTCGCGCTGAAGCAGGAGTTGTTATGGATACCATTCCCGCCATAGCGCTTGGCGCTCTGCTGGTGCTGCTGATCGGGGGCGCCGCCGGCCTCTCGACCGGCAAGCCGGAGTTTCTCGGACATCCCAAGGGCCTGTTCATCCTGTTCTTCGCCGAAATGTGGGAGCGTTTTTCCTACTACGGCATGCGCGCCCTGCTGATTTTCTACCTGACCAAGCACTGGCTGTTCGGCGACGGGCAGGCCAACCTCGTCTATGGCGCCTATACCAGCCTCGTCTACATCACGCCCGTGCTCGGCGGCTATCTGGCCGACCGTTATCTCGGTCAGCGCAAGGCCGTGCTGTTCGGCGCGCTGATCCTCACCGCCGGGCACTGCCTGATGGCGTTCGAGGGCACGGGCGGGCAGGGCGATCCGACCATCAATATCTTCTGGCTCGCCTTGTCCTGCATCGTGGTCGGCTCGGGCTTCCTCAAGGCCAATATCTCGGTGATCGTCGGCCAGCTCTATCCGCTCACCGATACCCGCCGCGACGCCGCCTATACGATCTTCTACGTCGGCGTGAATGTCGGCGCGGCGATCGGCACGGTGCTCGCCGGCTGGCTGGGCGAGGCTTATGGCTGGAAATACGGCTTCGGCGCGGCGGGCGTGGGCATGCTGCTCGGCGCGGTGGTGTTTATCTTCGGCAGGCCGTTCCTGCTCGGCCATGGCGAACCGCCGCACGCGCTCGCCAAAAAGGCCGAGTGGAGCCTCTACGGCATCGGCCTCGCCTCGATCGCGGTGATCTGGGCGCTGGTGCAATATCAGTCCGTTATCCAGAACCTGCTGATCGTCGCCGGCATCGCGTTGCTCGGCTACGTGCTCTATTCGGCCTTCAAGCTGGACAAGCATGCGCGCGACCGCATTTTCGCCATCCTGTTCCTCATCTCGCTCAACCCGGTGTTCTGGGGCCTGTTCGAGCAGGCGGGCGGCAGCCTCAATCTCTATACGGACCGCTTCGTCGACCGGCAGGGCGTGGAAGCCTCGCTGTTCCAGGCGATCAACCCCATCTATATCGTGCTGCTCGGGCCGCTCTTCGCGTGGCTGTGGGTCTGGCTGGGCAAGCGCCGGCTGGAGCCGTCCGCGCCGGCCAAGTTCGGGCTGGCGCTGGCGCAGGTGGGCCTCTCCTTCCTCGTGTTCGTCTGGGGCGCGAAGTCGGTCGGCATGGCGGCGATGACGCCGGTGTTCTTCGTTTTCGCCATCTATTTCCTCCAGACCACCGGCGAGCTGTGCCTCTCGCCCGTCGGCCTCTCGGCGATGAACCGGCTGGCGCCCAAGCATCTGGCCAGCCTCATCATGGGCGCGTGGTTCTATATGTCGGCGGTCGGCAATTTCGTCGCCGGCAAGATCGGCGAGGCGACCGGCGGCCATGATGGCGAGATGACCAAGGAAGCGACGCTCTCCGTCTATAACAGCATCGGCTGGTGGACGGTGGGCATCGCGGTCGTGGTGCTCGCGGTCTCGCCCTTCGTCACCCGGCTGATGCACCTCGATACGCTCAAGGACGAGGAGCCGGCGCCCACCGACGATCGCCCGGAAGAAGGTCTGCGGGCGGGGCAGGGCGCCCCGGCCTGATGGTAGAGCGCACAGGCGGCGCCGGGAAAGACTCTGGCGCCGCCGCGGGTGCTTTGGCTAAGGACGCGACATGAGCAGACGCTATTTCGGAACCGACGGCATCAGGGGCCGCACCAATCAGACACCGATGACGGCCGAGACGGCCATGCGCGTGGGCATGGCGGCGGGGCGGCACTTCATGCGCGGCAGCCACCGCCACCGCGTCGTCATCGGCAAGGATACGCGCCTCTCCGGCTACATGATCGAGAATGCGCTGGTCGCCGGCTTCACCAGCGTCGGCATGGACGTGGTGCAGTTCGGCCCGATCCCGACGCCCGCCGTGGCCATGCTCGCCTCCTCCATGCGCGCCGATCTCGGCGTGATGATCTCGGCCAGCCACAATCCTTATGCGGATAACGGCATCAAGCTGTTCGGGCCGGACGGCTACAAGCTCTCGGACGAGGACGAGGCGAAGATCGAGGCGTTGATCGAAAGCGCCGTGCCGCTGGCGGACGCCCCCCATATCGGCCGGGCGCGGCGCGTGGAGGATGGGCGCGGGCGCTACATCCACGCCGTCAAGTCCACCTTCCCGCCGCACCTGCGGCTCGACGGCCTCAAGATCGCGCTCGATTGCGCGAACGGCGCCGCCTACAATACCGCGCCGCCGGCCTTCTGGGAGCTGGGCGCGGAAGTTATCCCCATCGGTGTCACGCCCAACGGCACCAACATCAATCAGGAGTGCGGCTCCACCGCGCCGCAGCTCTTGCAGGAGACGGTGGTGGCGTCCGGCGCGGACATCGGCATCGCGCTGGATGGCGACGCGGACCGGCTGATCGTGGTCGACGAGACCGGCGTCATCGTGGACGGCGACCAGATCATGGCGCTGATCGGCACGAGCTGGGCGCGGCGAGGGCTACTGCGCGGCGGCGGCGTGGTGGCGACGGTCATGTCCAACCTCGGGCTGGAGCGGCTGCTGGCGGCGCAGGGGATCGCCCTCGTCCGCACCAGAGTGGGCGACCGCTATGTGCTGGAGGAGATGCGCGCGCGCGGCTGCAATGTCGGCGGTGAGCAGTCCGGCCACATGATCCTCTCCGATTATGCGACCACGGGGGACGGCACCATCGCCGCCTTGCAGGTGCTCGCCGCGCTGGTCGAGAGCGGCAAGCCGGCGAGCGCCCTGCTGCGCCAGTTCGAGCCGGTGCCGCAGCTTTTGCGGAACGTCCGCTTCGCCGGCGGCAAACCGCTGGAGGCCGAGAGCGTGCGGACGGTCATCGCGCAGGCGGAGACGGAGCTGAACGGCAGCGGCCGCCTCGTCATCCGCCCCTCCGGCACTGAGCCGGTCATCCGCGTCATGGCCGAGGGCGACGATGCCGGGCAGGTCGAGCGCGTCGTCGCGCGCATCTGCGATGCCGTGGCCAGCGCCGCCGCCCATGCTTGAGATGCGGCCAGATTGCGAACGCTGCGGCGTGGACCTGCCGGCCGATGCCGGCGGCGCGTTCATCTGCTCGTTCGAATGCACTTTCTGCGCGGCCTGCGCCGAGGCGCTGGACGACCGCTGCCCCAATTGCGGCGGCGAATTGCTCGACCGCCCGGCGCGTGTCGGCAAGGCGCTGGCGGACTACCCGGCCTCGACACAGCGCAAGTTCAAGGGCTAGGACCGATCGCCATTGCCTCTCAGGGGGATGGCAAGTAGCTACGGGTGATGAATTCGGCTCTGAAAAGACGGGCGGGGATGATCCTCGCATTCTGCATGATCGTGTCCGGCTGCGGCGAAAAACTGGTCGTTCCGTCGAACGAGGCAGAGACTGTCGCTGCACAGCCGGACATAAGCGCAGTGCCCGGGGATGCGGCGGATGAGGACAGTCTTGCCGATCGCAAACCGCGGAAAATCCTTAGCCCTGACGAGAAGCGCCGGGTTGCAAATTTGTTGAAGATATACCGGGAAGCGCGGGTAACGGGCGCCACCGGTGATGAAGCGGCGGTCAAGGCAAGCGCGCAAAACAGGCAGTTGGCCGAAGAGGGCCTCGACAGGATCGACCCGAACATCATGGCCGCCGAACGCCGCAGAGAGGCCGCGCTCGACGAGCGGGCGTTCGACAAAAAAGTGGATGCCTTGCTCCGCGAGCAGGACAAGAAGCCCGCGACCCGGCCTTGATGCGACCGGCCAACCCTTGGCCTACGCGGAAGCCCAATGCGCGGAAATCAAGGTTCCCGCACGTCGCCTGTCACCCGGCAACCCGCTCCGCGTCGATATAGTGATTCTCCCCCTCGTCGACATGTGTCGCCACAACCCGCATTCCCGCCGTGCCGAGAATCCGCTCATAGCGATCAAACCCGAGCGAGCGCGATGGTCGTCCCGTCAATAGGTCGGTCCATGCGCAGCGCTGGCGCGGGGCGCTGAACAGGAAGCGCCCGCCGGAGCTCAGGGCAGATGCAACCCGGCCGATAACCGCCCGCTGACCCTCGGCAGGCAGCAGGAACAGCAGCCCGATCGCCACCGCCCCATCGAACTTCCGCCCGAAAAAGCCGCTCTCCTCCGCCGCCTCGCAGGCGACCCGTGCCATCGGAAAGCGCTGCCGGAATGCCGCGACCAGCGTTGGAGACGCGTCGATGCCAGAGATCTGTAACCCCGCGTCGATCAGTGTCGCGGAGACAGGCACGCCCGCCCCGCACCCAATATCCACCACCGCGCCGCCCGCCGGCAACAAACGCGCCCAGTCCCGGACGACCTCGGCGCCGACAGTGGACCGCACCGCGATGAGCCTGTCCGCAATGGCATCCCAGCCGTTGGAGAGATCGCTAGCCACGCGGCGCGCGCATTCGCCCACGGTCCGCCGCGGCCTTGCGTGGCGACCGTCCGGCTGTCCTACACCGCGCTTTTCTGCAACGATGCCCCATGGCTCCGCTCCTCCGCCCAACCGCGCACGCGTGTTTCCATGCCGGCGGGGCCACCGGGCGTCGTCATTGCTCCTTGCGCGCGCAGTCGATGCAGAGCGAGGCTTCCGGGCGCGCCTCCAGCCGCCGGGGCGCAATGTCGGCGCCGCACAGCACGCATGTCCCATATGTGTCATTCTCGATCCGCAGCAGCGCGCGGTTGACCGATCCGATCTGCTTTGCGACCAGCGCGGCCTGCTGCTCCAGCGGAACGTCGTCCTGCACTTCCACGGCCTGTTCGGAGGAATCGACGTTGAGGGGTTCGGCCAGATCGTCGCCGATCCGCTCCTGCCGGGCCTTGAGTTCGGCCAGTTGCGCCGTCAGCCTGGCTTTCGCCGCCGCCATGTCCACCATTGCGAGTCTCCTCTTTGTCGTGTCCAATGATAGAAAGGATAATGCCCGCCCGGCCGCCATGCGCCAGATCAAATCGAAACGCCGGCCCCACGCGCGCGTTTATTTATCGTTCCACCCCGCGACTTTCGTGACCTTCGCAAGAAAATTACGCGGCGCCGTCCGTGCCGATCCGTCTCGACTTCCCCCCGCGCGGGCGGCAAAAGGCAGGGTATGACCACAGCGCGCATCCTCATCATCGCCGGCTCGGATTCGGGCGGCGGGGCCGGTATCCAGGCGGATATCAAGACCGTCACCATGCTCGGCGGCCACGCCATGACCGCCATCACCGCGATCACCGCGCAGAACACCCACGGCGTGCAGGCGGTCCATCCGGTGCCGACCGAGATGGTGCTGGCGCAGATCGACAGCGTGGTGAGCGACATTGGCGTCGACGCGGTGAAGATCGGCATGATCGGCTCGGCGCAGACGGCGCTGGCCGTGGCGCAGCGGCTGGAGAGCATCGCCGCGCCGGTGGTGCTCGATCCGGTGATGGTGGCGACCAGCGGCGGCGTGCTGGCCGACGCGGCGACCATCGAGAGCCTGCATGAGCTGATGGGCTGGGCCTTCGTCACCACGCCCAACCTGCCGGAGCTGGCCGCGCTCGGCGGTGAGGAGACGCTCACCGCGCGCGGCGAGATGCTGCTCATCAAGGGCGGCCATGCGCCGGGGCCGGTCATCACAGACCGGCTGGTGGGACCCGACGGGGAGATTGCCCACTGGGAAGGATCGCGTATCGAGACGGAGGACAGCCACGGCACCGGATGTACCCTCGCCAGCGCCATCGCCACCGGGCTGGGGCAGGGGCTGGACCTGCCCGATGCGATCGCCCGCGCCCGCACCTTCGTGCGCCTCGCCCTGCACGCCGCGCCCGGCCTTGGCGGTGGCCACGGGCCGATGGGCCATGGCGCGGTGCGGCTCGATCTGGGCGAACCTATGCGGCTCAACCAGGTGAGCGTGCCGGTGAGCGACTACACCGCCTCGCGCGATTTCTACGAAGACCTCGGCCTGCGCCTGATCGTGGACAGCCCGGACCAGCCCTATGCGCGCTTCGCCGCGCCGGGCGGGGCGACGCTCTCCCTCTACGGCACCGAGCACGCCGTCTATTTCGAATGCGACGATCTCGACGGCCGCGTCGCCGCGCTGCAATCCATCGGCTGCGTGTTCGACAGCGAGCCGGTGGACCAGCCCTGGGGCTGGCGCGAGGCGTGGCTGGTCGATCCCGCCGGCAATCGCATCTGCCTGTTCAGCGCGGGCGAGAACCGGCGCTATCCGCGGGGGTATGTCGAGCGGTGATCGCTGGCGTCGACGAGGCGGGCAGGGGGCCGCTGGCTGGGCCGGTGGTCGCGGCGGCTGTGATCCTGTGCGATCCATGCCCGGAGGGGCTGGCGGACAGCAAGGTGCTCACCCCCGCGCGCCGCGCCGTGCTGGAGGGAGCGATCAAGCAGAGCTGTCATTGGGCGATCGGTGTGGTCGGCGTGGACGAGATCGACCGGCTCAACATCTTCGGCGCGACGATGCTGGCCATGGCGCTGGCGGTGCGGGGCCTATGCGCCAAGGTCGGCTGCGACCCTGTGGAGGTGCTGGTCGACGGCAATCTGACGCCGCACGGCCGCCGTCCGGAATGGCGCTGGCCGGCGCGGCCGATCGTCGGCGGCGACGCTATCGAGCCGTGTATCTCCGCCGCCTCGATCATCGCCAAGGAGCATCGCGACGCACTGATGCGCGCGGCGGCGCGCACCTATCCGCATTATGGCTGGGAGCGGAACAAGGGCTACGGCACCCCCGATCATCTCGTCGCGTTGCGCGAGCATGGGCCGTGCCCGCTGCACCGCCGCAGCTTCGCCCCGGTCGCGCAACTGCTGCTGGTCTGACCGGATATGGCCTTTGTGATCAGCGACGGCGTGCGGTTGCACTATGAAGCAAGCGGGACGGGGGCTCCTATCGTGTTCGCGCATGAAAGCGCCGCCGATGCCCGGCAATGGGCGGGGCAGGTCGCCACGCTCTCGCCGCGATATCGCTGCATCACTTACAATGCGCGCGGCTATCCGCCCTCGGACGTGCCGCCGGGTGACGCCGCCTATGGTCATGAGCCGGCCTGGCGCGATCTGGCGGCGATCGTCGAGCAGGTCGCCGGCGGCCCGACCCATATCGTCGGCCTCAGCATGGGCGCCTATGCCGGGTTGATGCTGGGCCTTGAGCGGCCCGATCTCGTCCGCTCGCTTTGTCTCGCTGGCGGGGGAACCGGCTCCACCCGTGGCCAGAACGAAGCACTGCGCATCGCAATGGAGCGCCTCGCCACGCTGTACGAGGCGGAAGGGAGCGAGGCGGGGGCGCTGGCTATCGCCGCTTCGCCGACGCGCACCGGCTTCAAGGCGCGAGACATGGCGGGCTGGCAGGCATGGTTCGACGATCTGTGCACCCATTCGCCGCAGGGGATGGCGCGGACCTTCCGCAACTATCAGGGCAATCGGCCGTCGCTTTACGCGTTCGAGGACGCCCTCAGGCGGCTCGACCGGCCGACCCTGCTGGTGGTGGGCGATGAGGACGGCGGCTGTCTGGAGGTCAATCTCTTTCTGCGGCAGATCATTGCCGGGGCAGGGCTGTGCGTGGTCCCGCATAGCGGCCATGCCGTCAATCTGGAGCAGCCCGCCTTCTTCAATCGCCTGCTCGCGGACTTCGTCGCGGCAGCCGAGGGCGCACGCGCGCTTGACTCGGCAGGGCGGAGCCCCTAGCGGGCCTCCGTCACTTGGGGAGTAGCCAGCCGCCGACCCCGGCGGGCCGCAGCGTCAACATACTCGGTCGAGAGGCCGTGGCGCGCGGGGGACGGGAGACCGTTCAGGCGAGACCAATGGCATGGCGCTTCCGCCCCGGCCGGGCGGGAGGTGCGATGTCATCGGTTGTTCAGTCCGCCCGGCCCTGAGGATGTTCCATGGATGCGTTGTTGACGTCGACCGCGGTGGTCGCGCTGGCCGAGATCGGCGACAAGACCCAGCTTCTCGCGATCCTGCTCGCCACCCGTTTCCGCAAGCCGCTGCCGATCATCCTCGGCATCCTCGCGGCTACACTGGCAAACCACGCCCTTGCCGCGCTGCTGGGCGCGACGGTCGCCGGCATCTTCCAGAGCGGCTGGTTCCGCACGCTGATCGCGCTGTCGTTCATCGCCATGGCATTGTGGACGCTGATCCCGGACAAGCTCGACGATCTGGAGGACAAGCCGGCGCGCTTCGGTGCGTTCGTCACGACCACCATCGCTTTCTTCCTCGTCGAGATGGGCGACAAGACGCAGATCGCCACGGTCGCGCTTGGCGCGCGCTTTCAGGCAGTGGGCTGGGTCACGCTCGGAACCACGCTGGGCATGCTGATCGCCAACATCCCCGCCGTGTTCCTCGGGCACGAACTGATCCGCCGCGTGCCGCTGAAGATCGTGCGGCTCATCGCTGCGCTGCTGTTTGCCGCGATCGGTCTCTGGCTGCTGATCCGGGGATAGGAGGCGTTGCAAAAATATTTTTCGCCACGGTGCCACCTGAGTCCCCCCGGCAACACCACCATATGTTGAGTCACGCGCGAATTGCGGGGCGCCATCCCTCGTGTGGGACTCGTTTCGTTCTCTTTGGCCGGACTGGATGACCACACGTTAACCTCGTTTACCGTGCTTGACTGGCGAGTCGCGAGGACTCAAACCCTTGTTCAAACAACGGGGGTTGAAGCGGAATGGGTGTGATCGAACGGGTCCAGGCGCGGCCTGTAAAGGCGAAACGTGCGCCGGTGAGCGCCCCGGCCGGGCTGCCGCTCGACATGTTGTTGCAGGGTGATTGCATCGCGATCATGCGCACGTTGCCAGCGGCGAGCGTGGACATGATCTTTGCCGATCCGCCCTATAATCTCCAACTCGGCGGCGACCTGTTCCGGCCCGAGGGCGGCCGCGTCGATGCGGTGGACGACGCCTGGGATCAGTTCGACAGCTATGGCGCCTATGATGCTTTCTGCCGCGAATGGCTGGCCGAAGCGCGGCGCATCCTGAAGCCGGACGGTACCATCTGGGTGATCGGCAGCTATCACAACATCTTTCGCGTCGGTGCGCTGATGCAGGATCAGGGCTTCTGGATCCTCAACGATATCGTCTGGCGCAAGGCCAATCCGATGCCCAACTTCAAGGGTACCCGCTTCACCAACGCGCATGAAACGCTGATCTGGGCGAGCCAGGGCGAGAAGGCGAAATATACCTTCAACTATCGCGCGATGAAGACGCTCAACGACGAGTTGCAGATGCGCTCCGACTGGGTATTGCCGATCTGCGCAGGGCAGGAACGGCTGAAGCGCGATGGCCACAAGGCGCATCCGACGCAGAAGCCGGAAGCCTTGCTCTACCGTGTGATGCTGGCCTGTACCAAACCGGGCGACGTGGTACTCGATCCTTTCTTCGGCACCGGCACCACCGGAGCGGTGGCGCGCCGGCTCGGACGTCGCTGGATCGGTATCGAGCGCGAAAACAGCTATTGCGAGGTGGCGCGCGAGCGGATCGCGGCCGCCCTGCCCTTGGACGAGAGCGCGCTCACCATCATGCAGTCGCCGCGCAGCCAGCCGCGCGTCGCCTTCGGCACGCTGGTCGAGACCGGGATGGTGACGCCGGGCACGGAACTGCGCGATGCCAAGGGGCGCTGGAGAGTTCGCGTGCGCGCGGATGGGTCGCTGGAGCATCGCGAGGCGACCGGTTCGATCCACAAGCTTGGCGCGACATTGCAAGGTGCGCCAAGCTGCAACGGTTGGACCTTCTGGCACATCGAGCATGAAGGGCAATTGAAGCCGCTCGATGCGCTGCGCCAACTTTATCTGCTCGCCACCGAACCCTGATCCGCTTTGCCGTCCATGGGGGACGGCCGAACCCGGAACAGCCCGCTCCCACCGGGTCTGTTCCGGGTTCGTCTATTCTGAACGAGTTATATCCGGAGGTTCATATCCCATATTAGAAAGCGCCGCGTAGCTCCAGGCCACGCGGCGCTTTTCATCTCACTGTCGTGAGAAGGGAGGCGCGGGAGGGAATCGCGCCTCCTTTAGGTCAACCGCCGAAGCGGACGCGCGCGCCCACCTTGAAGGCACGCCCGATCGGATCGAACAGCACCTGGTTGGTCCCGAGGTTGCCGCTCGGCATGGCCGGCGGATCGTTGTCCAAAAGGTTGTTGATCGACGCGAACAACTCCAGTTCCTTCCCGCCGAACGCATAGACCTTATACGAGCCAGACAGGTCCAGATAGAAGCGACCGGGGATGCGGTTGTTGTTGACGCTCGTCGTCCCGGTGATCGAGTAGCGCGGATCGTCGGGGCCGATAAAGGCGACATTGTACATGCCCGCCGGGATGTAGCGGCCATGGACGGTCAGGCGACCCGGTCCCTGGCTGTAGGTGAGCGTGCCGTCCAGCGTGTAGTCGGGCACGCCGAGCAGGGCGCCGGCGCGCGAGCCGGTCTGGCCTGCACGGTCGGTCGCACCGGCGCTGTCGATGGTGATGAGGTCGGTCACGACCGTCGCCAGCAGGCGGAAGTCGAGATCGCCATTGCCCACCGGCTGCCGATAGGCGAACTCCACGTCGAAGCCCTTGGTGCGGACCTGGTTGGCGTTGACCAGCACGTCGTTCACCTGGATGACCGCGTCGCTGGCATCGCGCGTGATGAGGGGGCAGAACTCCGTCGCCCCGTCATTGCAGCGCTGCACGAGCGTCTGCGCGCCGAGCTGGCCGATCGCTTCCTTCACCCGGATGTTATAATAATCGACCGACAGACGCATGCGCGACAGGAAGCCGGACCGGGGCGCGATGATGATGCCGGCGGTGAAGCTGTCCGCTTCCTCCGGCTTCAGGTTCGGGTTCGAGCCACGGATGACGACCGGATTGGCCTGCGTGCCCAGCTTCGGGTCGGTGAGGCCGATGGTCGACTTTTGCTGCGGCCCGCGCAGCTCGGTGAGGTTGGGAGCGCGAATGTCCCGCGATTGGGTGACGCGGAAGCGGATGCCGTCCACCGGCTCGTAGATGCCGCCGGCCTTCCAGGTCTGCACGCTGCCGCTGTCGCTATAGTCGGTGAAGCGAACCGCACCGTTGAGCTCCAGATTGCGGACGAACGACAGATCGGCGAGCAGCGGAACGACGATTTCGCCGTAGCCTTCCTTCACCGACTGGCGGCCGGAGACGGCTTGGCCATTCAGCACCCAGAAGCCGAGACCGGCCGAGATCGGGTCGGTCGCGCCCTCCAGTGTGTTGCGGCGATACTCACCGCCGACCGAGATGGACACCGGCCGCGACGAGATGTTGAAGAGATCGCCGCTGACGTTCGCTGCCACGACATGCTGCTTGCCGACCAGCGTCTGGAAGCCGGTGCCGAGCACGTAATCGCGTGCGGCCTGGCTGAACTGGTTCTCGCCGAACAGGTTGATCGGCACGCAAGCGGCATCGTTGTTGGTCAGGTCCGCATCGGCATTGACGCGGCAGACGATGTCGCCGTTTGTGTTGCGCACGGCGTCCACCGCCTTGCGCATGTTGGCGTTGATCGGATCGTTCGACATGTCCTGACGGAAGTCGGTGCGGCCGAACTGATAATAGGCCTCCCACTTCCAGCCGGACCCGAATGATCCCTCAAGACCGGCCACGGTGCGGAACGTATCCGTCTGCGACACACCCTTGGGACTGCCCAGGTCGAAGCCGGAACGGCCGAGCTGGAGCTGGGCAATGTTGTTGGCCACCATCACATCGTGAACGGCGTCCGGAATGTAGGGATTGTCGACCTTGATGTTGCCGATGATCGAGCCGTTGAAATCGCGGAACGTCGACGAATAGGTGGTGCCCTTCACATGACCGTAGGACACGTCGACGAAGGCGCTGATGCTGTCCGTCAGCTCATAGTTCAGGCTGCCGTAGAGGCTGTAGCGCTCCACCGGCACCTTGAGCAGCAGGCTGGAGAGGAACGGGTTGCGCTCATGCCCTTCGCCGCCGATCATGAACAGCGGGCCAGCGAACTCGCCATATTGGAACGGCCGTGGCGTGCCGTCCGGCGTGAACGTGATGCCACGCAGCGGATCATTGGCGACATTGGCGTAGAGCGCCTTGCCGTCCGCGCCGAGCGAACGGTTAATGAGGCCGGTCGGCGACATGGTCGAGACGTGCACGTCCGAGGTGATGATGCTGGAGGGCTGGCCTGCGGTGCCGGCCGGTGTATTGCCGACGATCGAACGCTCCTGCGCGCACCAGGCGCGGGCCGAGTAACAATCGCCCAGGCCCTCGTTATTCTCATACTCGCCGGACACGACGATGTGACCGCGTCCGCCCGCGAAGGCCGTGCCGGCGGTGACGCTGGCGAACCGGTTGAAGTCGTCGCCGCGCTCGGAGAGGCCAGCCTGGAACTCGGCCTTGAGGCCGGTGAACTTACGGTCGAGGATGAAGTTGACGACGCCCGCGACGGCATCCGAGCCGTAAACGGCCGATGCGCCGCCCGTCACCACTTCGGTGCGCTGCACCAGGCCCGACGGGATGAGGTTGATGTCGACCGTACCCTCGCCCGTGCTGGGCACGAAGCGACGGCCATCGACCAGCACCAGCGTGCGCGGCGCGCCGAGTGCGCGCAGGTCGAGGATGCGGGCGCCGACGTTACCGCCAGCCGACTGCACGTTGGTAGGCGCGCCGGATGCACGGAAGCTCGGAAGCTGGTTGAGCGCGTCGGCCACGTTGCTGATGTTGAGCGCCTGCACGCGGTCATTGCCCATCACCGTCACCGGCGTCGGCGTGTTGAAGCCGGAGCGTGCGATGCGCGAGCCGGTGACGACGATGGCTTCGTTGGCCTCGGCATCAGGCGTGGTGGCGGCCTGCTCGGTGGTGGCGGCGTTGGCCGAGTCGTCCTGCGCCAGCGCGGCGGTCGGCAGGGCGAGACCGGCGGCGAGCGCGAGCGCGCTCAGCCCCCGCATATGGATGCGGTTTAAGGAAATTCGGTTCATTTCTACGCTTCTCCCTGGCGCCGAGCAGACTCGGCCTGTTTTTCTGTCGTGTGAAACTGTCGCTGTGGTGCCGCTCCGGCAGCCGTTCTCCCTTTCGCGAACGGATGCCGGACGCTTCGTTTGCTTACGATAAAGAATCAAATCATGCAAACCGTAACGAGGAACGCCGGGCGAGGAGGTGATACGGGCGCGAAGGCATTGCGCGAGCACATCGCTTCCATCCGCGCGGTACTCGCTCTAGAAAGACCGCGATGACCTCTCCGATCCCCGTGCCGCCGGCCGGCGCCCGCCTCTATCTCCGCCCCATCTGGTTTGCCGACACGCCGGTCGGTTTGGCCGAGAGCGACGTTTGCCGGCTTGCCGGCGGGCTCATCTGGTTCCAGGGGGTCGAGGCGCGCTGGCTCGGGACGGATGGAGCGGCCGGTAAGGCGCAGGTGCCGGTTGCTGCGCTTTCCGCCTGGCAGACCCGCCTGCCGGAGGTGCTTGCGGCACGGGTAGACGGTCTGATGGCCGCCTTCGCCACCGCCCATGCGCCCTTGACGCTGGGAGAACGGATCCTCCGGTTCGACACCCCGCATGTCATGGGCATCCTCAACATGACGCCGGATAGCTTCTCGGACGGCGGCCGCCTCATGGGTGAGCCGGAGAGGGCTGCCGATGCGGGTTTCGCTATGCAGGTTGCCGGTGCTTCGATCGTCGATGTCGGCGGTGAATCGACCCGGCCCGGCGCCGATCCGGTGTGGGAAGGGGACGAGATCGCGCGTACCGTGCCCGTTATCGAGCGATTGGCGAAAAGCGGTGTCCCTGTCTCGATCGACACGCGCAAGGCGAGCGTGATGGAAGCCGCACTGGCGGCAGGTGCGGGGATCGTCAACGATGTGACCGCTTTGACCCATGATCCGCGTGGGCTGGAAGTGGTGGCCGTCGCCGATTGCCCGGTGGTGCTCATGCACACGCCTTCGGCGGGTGCCGATCCACACGGCGGCGCGGTCAAATACAAGGCTGGTGCGGTCGGCGGCGCGGCGATCGACTGCGACGTGTTCGATTGGCTGGAGGCGCGCATCGCGGCCTGTGTCGCTGCCGGCATCGACCGCGCGAAGATCATCGTCGATCCCGGCATCGGTTTCGGCAAGGCGTTGCAGGACGATACCCGCATCGTCAATAACCTGGCGATGTTCCACGGGCTGGGCGTGCCGCTGCTGTTCGGCGCGAGCCGTAAGCGCATGGTCGGCGCGCTGACCAATGGCGCGCCGGTGAGCGAGCGGCTCGGCGGTTCGGTCGCGCTGGCGCTCAAGGCCATCGACGCGGGCGCGCAGATCGTACGCGTGCATGATGTGCCCGAAAGCGTGCAGGCGGCTCGTGTCTGGCGTGGGCTGCGCGACGCGGCGTTGGTGGCCGGCTGAGCACTCCTCACCCACCACTGGAAGTTCACACATCCTCAAAAGAAAAATATTTCTTTTTAGAACTATAAAATCCGTTCTTTACAGAAAATCCGTCATCGCCCACCGGGGTTTGGGGGGTGGGCTGATCGTGTATAAGCGGAAGGTGATGGTCGTGTTCGGCACGCGGCCGGAGGCGATCAAGATGGCGCCGGTAGTGCATGCCTTGCAGAGCCGCCCGGCGATCGAGACTCGCGTCTGCGTGACCGGGCAGCATCGCGATCTGCTCGACCAGGTGCTGCGCGTGACGGGCGTCATTCCGGATATCGATCTGGACCTCATGCGGCCGAACCAGACACTCGATGAGCTGACGGCGCGTCTCATTCTCGCGCTCGGCGACGCCCTTGATCGGGAGAGGCCGGATCGCGTGCTCGTGCATGGCGATACGCAGAGCGCCATGGTGGCGAGCCTCGCTGCTCATTATCGCAGAATTCCGGTTGGCCACGTCGAGGCGGGGCTGCGCAGCGGCGATATTTACCAGCCTTGGCCGGAGGAAGCGAACCGCCGCATCGTCGCCTGCATTGCCGACATGAACTTCGCGCCGACGCAAACAGCCGCGACCGCCTTGCGCGCTGAAGGCCGGGCGGAGGACACGATCCATGTCACCGGCAATACGGTGGTGGATGCATTGCTGGCGATGCGGACGCGTATTCGCAAGCGGCCGATGCTGGCCGCCAGCGCTGCGCCGACTCTGGCCCGCTTTGCTCGACAGCGGATTATTGCAGTCACCTGCCACCGGCGCGAGAGTGTCGGCGCGGGCATGACCCGGATTGCCGGCGCGATCCGCGAGATTGCCGTGCGGCCCGATGTCGGGATCGTCTTTCCGCTCCATCCCAATCCACGGGTGCGACTGGCGATGACGGCAGCGCTGGCCGATCTGCCCAATGTCGCGCTCATCGAGCCGCTCGATTACCCCGGCTTCGTGGCGTTGCTCGATGCCTGCGCGCTGGTATTGACCGATAGTGGCGGCGTGCAGGAGGAGGCCCCGTCGTTCGGCAAACCCGTCCTCGTGCTGCGCGAGACGACTGAACGGCCGGAAGGCATTGCGGCCGGCACCGCCAGGCTGGTCGGCACGGATCGGCAGCGAATCGTCGGAGAGACCTCGATGCTTCTCGATAATCCGGAGATCTATGCGGCGATGGCGCGGGCGGGAAACCCTTTTGGTGACGGGCGAGCCGCCGACCGGATCGCGCGGATCATCGCGGGAGAAGACGCGCCTGTGCCCTTATCGACGCTGGAGGATGCGGCCCTCGCCTGAGGTCCGGGCGATCAGCCGCGCTGGCCCGGATCGGTCCGCGAGAGATGGCGTCCGGTCGTCAACGTTTGCTTGACGAACAAGGCCACGAAGATCGCCCCGATGCTGCCCACGAAAATGTCGAAGCCGGAGAAGGCGGGCAGCGGGCTCGGATCGCTGCCGCGCACCATCATCGCCACGGTGAGGCCGACCAGCAGAAAGCGCAGTTCGGTCGGTCCCGCAATGCCGTAGGAGAGCTTGAACTCACCCATCACCCGCGCCGCCAGATAGGCGTGAATGGAGAGCAGCAGATAGCCGGTTACGGTGAACAGCGCCACGTCCACCCGCACGAACGGGCTGAACCCCATGCCCGCGAGAATCAGCAGGGTGACGATGCCGTCGCAGCTATGGTCGATAAAATAGCCGTAGGACGGGCGCTCGATATGGCGCCAGCGCGCCAGGCTGCCGTCAAGCGAGTCGCCGAACCATTGCACGACGTAGCCCGCGATCGCCACCCACAGCCAACCGGGCGCGAAACCGCTCAGTGCGTAACCCGCGAAAGTCATGGCCGCGCCGACGATCCCCGCCGTGGTGAGCATGTCCGGCGTAACCCAGCGCGGCATGATGGCGCAAAGCCAGTCGAGCAGGCGGCGCTCCGGTCTTGCAAGGATGTTTTTTTGGATCCGATGGACGGATTTGGACGCGGGCGGGAGGAAGTCGGGCATGGCGACTTATCGGCTGTCATGAATCCGCAATCAACAGCGTTCCGGCATGTCGGAGCGATTCCACGGTCGAAAGCGGCTTTTTGAGCCGCTGCGGGCGTCTGCCACGCATAAGCCCATTGACGCTCGCCGCCGCCCCGCATAGCGCGCGGGCCATGTCAGCCACACCAGCGCCGTCCAAGGAAGTGGCGCGCCTGCGCCTCTACATCCTCAGCATCCTGATCGACATCGCGGTGCTGGGGCTGGGGTTTGCGCTGGCCAACCTGCTGGTGCTGCATTCGCTGTGGGGCGAACCCGGTAAGCCGCACGGCCTCGTCATGTTTGCAATGATTGCGCCGGTCTATGCGCTGATCGCCATCAACGGCGGCGTCTATGGCATCCGCATGATCGGCAACCGTCGCGCCAGCGCGGCGAAGGCGGTGTGGAGCCTCGCCCAGGCGGCGATGCTGATGCTGCTCATCGTCTATCTCGGCAAGATCGCGGAGCAGCTTTCGCGCCTGACCTTCATTGTCGGCCTCGGCCTGTCGGCGGCGGGCCTCGTGTTGGCGCGGCGGCTGATCGGGTGGATCGGCCTCGCTCTGGTCGGCAAGGTACCGCATATCACCGTGCTACTGGTCGATGGGGTGGATATCCCCATGCCGCGTGAGGCGGAGTGGATCGAGGTGGAAGCGCTCGGTTTCGATCCCGAACAGCGGGATGCCGCCATGGCGGCTCGTCTGGCGCGTGGCGTGGGCTGGGCCGAGCGAGTGGTGGTGGCCTGCCCGCCGGAGCGGATCGAGGCATGGCGCGTGGCGCTGGCAGCGCTTTCCGCCAAGGGCGAGATCCTCGTGCCGGACTTGCGCCGCTTCGCACCTGCCAAGGTCGGCGTGTTCGATGGCTATCCCACGGTGGTGGTTGCAGGCGGGCCGCTGCTGTTCCGCGATCGTCTGTTCAAGCGACTGCTCGATCTGGCGGTGAGCCTCACAGCGATTATCCTGTTGTCGCCGATCCTGCTGGTGGCGGCGCTGGCGGTGAAGCTCTCCGGTCCCGGCCCGGTCTTTTTCCGACAGCAACGCATCGGCAAGGATGCGCGGCCGTTCCTCATCATGAAATTCCGCACGATGCATGCGGCGCAGACCGACCAGAAGGCCGAGAAACTCACCGAACGGGACGATCCGCGCGTGACCCGCGTCGGCGCCTTCCTGCGGCGCACGAGCATCGACGAATTACCCCAACTCTTCAACGTGCTACGGGGAGATATGAGCATCGTTGGCCCGCGCCCACATGCACCGGCCGCCAAGGCAGCGGACGCGCTCTACTGGGAGGTGGACGAGCGCTATTGGGCGCGCCATTGCATCAAGCCAGGCATGACCGGGCTGGCGCAGGTGCGCGGCCATCGTGGCCCGACCGACCGGCGCGAGGATCTGGTCAACCGCCTGCAATCGGATCTCGAATATGTCACCAACTGGTCGATCTGGCGTGATCTGCGGATCATCGTCGCGACGCTGGGCGTGCTGACCCATGACAATGCCGTCTAGGGCGAGGGGCGCGCCGCGATGACGCCGCTCGATCTCGGCCTCTGGCTGCTGCTCCTGTTATGCGGCCTGCTGCTGGTCTGGCCGTTTCTCGTCTATCCCCTGATCCTGCGCCTGCTGCCGGAGAAACCGGTGGTGCAAGAGGGGAGTGCGTCCGCGCCGTCGGTCTCGTTGCTGTTCTGTGCGTATAACGAGGCGGCGTCGCTCCCCACCAAGATCGAGAATTTGCGCCAGCTCAAGGCGCGCCATCCCGCGCTGGAGATACTGGCCTTCGATGACGGCTCGACCGACGACACAGCCGCACTGCTCGGCGAAGCCGGTGATTTGCTGACGCTGGTGCGGGGCCCCGGCCGCAGCGGCAAGGCGCATGGCATGAAGCTGCTCGCCGCACGGGCGAGCGGCGCGGTGCTGGTGTTCACCGACGCCAATGTGCTGCTCGATGCTGACGCAATCGAGCGGCTGCTGCCTTATTATGACGACGAGAGCATTGGCGGCGTGCTCGGTTCCCTGCGTTATGGCGGCGCGGATAGCAGCGCCTCGGCATCGGTGGGCGCGCTCTATTGGCGGATCGAGGAGCATCTCAAGGATCTGGAATCCCGCACCGGCAATGTGATGGGCGCGGATGGCTCCATCTTCTCGATCCGCCGGGCGCTCTATCCCGATTTTCCCGATAGCGTGCTCGATGACCTCACCGTCTCCATGGCCGTCGTCTTTGCCGGTAAGCGGCTCATCAAGGCGAAGGACATCATCGCCCGTGAGATGATGGTGGCCAAACGCGAGGACGAATATCGCCGCAAAGTACGGATCGCGGCGCGCAGTTGGCACACGCACCGCTATCTGCGCCCGCAACTTGCGCGGATGGACGGCCTCGATCGCTTCAAATATGCCTCCCGCAAGCTGATACGCTGGTTCGGCGGAGCGTGGATCGGCGTCGGCGCGGCCTCCTGTGCCGTGCTGGCATGGCGGATTGCGCCGTTCGCTGCGATTGCATTGGTGGCTGCCGCGCTGTTCCTGCTGATGATTGGGCTGCGAATGCGGCATGGTCCGCTGGCGGCGCTCGTCGACCTCCTGCTCGCCTATCTGGCGACGTTCAAGGGCGTCCTGCTGGCGATGCGTGGGCGGACCGTGACGACATGGAACCCGGCCCCGTCGCGCGACTGAAATCGGCGCGGTTCCTGTCGCATTTCCCCACCGCCTCTGTATAGGCGGGTGTGATGATTACGACGCAACGGGTCCTCAAGGCTGCTGGCAAATACGCCTCTCGCATGGCATTGGCGGCGCGCACCGCGCTGGGTGCGCGGCGGGAGCGGTATTGCCCCGCCTGCAATCAGGATGTGGCAGGGTTTTTCCGCTACGGTGCCGAGCGGGAATGGGGATGCCCCTCCTGTGGCGCCTCCCCACGCGAGCGGCTGATGCACGCGCTGCTGGACGCGGGACGCATCACGCTGCCCGCCGGTGCCGCCATCCTCCATTGCGCGCCCAATGAGGCAAGTCTGGTGCGGCGGTTCCGCGCCGCAACGGATGATTATGTGCCAGCCGATCTCGATCCCACGCGTTACACTGTCCCCGGCATGCAGCGGCTCGATCTGATGGCGATGGACGATGTGGTGCGGTTCGACCGCATCTATGCAAGCCATGTCATGGAGCATGTGCCGGACGATGCCGTGGTGCTGCGTAACCTCACGCGCGCGCTCAAGCCGGGCGGGGAGGCCTGGCTGCTCGTACCGCTCTGGGATGGGCCGAGCGAGGATGGGGCGCCCGATCTCTCGGCTCGTGAGCGCGAACGGCGGTTCGGTCAATGGGACCACGTCCGGCAATATGGCCGCGATCTGGCCGATCGTATCGCCGCGGCCGGCCTGACCGTGGAGTTGATCGAGGCCGATATGCTGCTCTCCGCCGAGGTCCGGCGCATGGCGCTTGCGGACACGCTGTTCCGGGCCAGCCGGACGGCATGACGGGGCTGGTTGCGCTGGCGGGGCGGCTTGAGCGGCGGCCGGCCGTGCTCGGTGCCGCCAAGCTGGCCAATGTGGCGCTGGCGATGGGCTGGGGGTTCGTCGTCACCTTCGTGTTCGTGCGATTATTACCGCTCGGTGAGTTCCGCACCTTCCTGCTGCTCATCGCCTTCGCCAACTTCACGGTGTCGGCCGAGCTTGGCCTGACGGCGATTGTCTACAGCCGCCTGCGCCGGGACCATGTGACCCGTGACGGCAGTTTTCGCGTCGAGGAACTGGGCGCGCTGTTCTGGTTGCTCACCGCGATCATCCTCGCCGGGGGCGTGCTGATCGGCGCGGCCATCGCGCTGGGGTTGATCCCGACCCGCTATCCGCTCCTGTTCATTGCTTTCTACGCCGTGTCGGCGATCAACCTCCTCACCATCCTCGCGCGCCGTGCGCTGGCCGCGCTCGACCATAATCTCTGGTGGGAGGCATTGGATTTTCTGCGGCGCTCCAGCGGAATCGCGCTGCTGCTCATGTCGCTGCTCGGCCTGCCGATCCTCGACGCGGTGCTGGCCCAACTCGCCATCGCGCTCATTGTCCTGTGGATCGGCCTTGCCACCATCCAGCGCAGTCTCGGCATGGGGCTGCGCCAATGGCTGGCGGTCCGGGCAGGCGTCGCGCATGTCCGCGCGCATTATCTGGCGGATTTCGGGCGGACGGGCGCGCTTACCCTGTTCGACGTGGCGGCCTATAACGCGCCCTATTTCACCATTGCCGCTGCGACGCAGGATGCCCGGCCGCTGCTGCTGTTCGATTTCGTCTTCAAGATGTCGCGAGCGCTCTCCGCGGTTATCCGTGCTTTTGTCGAGACATTGCTGCCGGGCCTGACGCGTGCCTATTTCGGCGGTGAAGCGCGGACATTCCGGCACGGCCTTGTCCGGCTCGTCGGACTGGCGCTTGCTGTAAGTTTGGTGGCCGCGCTGGCGCTGGCTTTTATCGGCAAACCGCTTGCGGCGCTGCTGTTCGATGGCAAGATCGTGCTCGAACAGACAGAAATTGCTATGATCATGCTTCTTCTGCTTGCGCTGGGCGTCATCTGCATCTCGGTCTATCTACAGACCGGCCTCGGCCGTTTCGGGGCGCTGGTCAGGCCGTCCTTCGCGTTTCTGATCGGCAGCCTCATCAGCGTGCCGCTTGCCGTTGCCCTGCACCGGATGACGGAGGAAACGCTCTCGCAGACGTTCATCCTGACCTATGCTTTGGTCCATCTGGCCCTTGCGCTGGCGCACGGGCTGATGCTTCGTCGCCTTGGAGGACATAGACAGGCATGAAGGCGGTGATGGTCGATCCCTCCCTGTTCACGGGGCGTTATGATGATTGCCTGTGCGGCGCGCTGGCCGGGCGAGGGCATGATGTCACCTTACTCGGGCGGCCGCTGCGCGAGACGGATGCGATCGTACCGGACGGCTATCATTATGCGCCGCGTTTCTTCCGTGTCGGCGAGCGGCTGCGCGGGGCGCTGGGCGAAGGGCGGTTCGCTCGCGCAGTCAAGGCGGTCGATTATGCGGTGGATTGCCGGGTCGGTTCGCTCGCAGCGCTGGTGGGTGATATCGCGCATTTCCAATGGCTTCCCTTCGCGATGGCAGACCGCTGGCTACTCGGTCGGCTGGCCCGGCGAACGGCTCTCGTCCATACCGTGCATAACGCGCGCCCCTATCACGGCGATCGCGCCGCGATCGCGCAGGCGCGGGGGTATCTTACCCTGCTGCCGTTGTTCGATGCGTTGATCGTTCACGGCGAACGAACGGCGGAGGCGTTGCTCGCGCAGGGTATCGAGCGGTCGCGCATCCATCTCGTGCCGCATCCACCAATGCAGCTTGCGGCGGCGAGACCGGCAGACCTTGCAGCATTGCCGGCGTCTGCGGTACCGCGCATCCTCTTTTTCGGCACGATCCGTCCCTATAAGGGGCTGGATCTCCTCTTGCAGGCCTGCCTCACCCTCTGGCGCGAGGGGCTGGACTTCGAGCTGGCGATTGTCGGCAAGCCGTTCATGCCGGTCGAGCCGTTCCTCGGCGCTGTCCATGGCGGCGGGTTCGGTCATCGGCTGATTACCGATCTCGCCTTCGTCACCGAGCAGCGGCTCGACGCGCATCTGCGCGCGGCGGATATTCTGGCTTTTCCCTATCGGGCCATCGATTCGAGCGGTGCCTTCCTGTCCGCGCTGCGCTATGGGGCCGCCATGGTGACAAGCGACGCGGGTATGTTTGGCGAGCTTCCGGGCGATGTCACCATGCGCTTTCCGGTCGGCGAGGCCGATGCGCTGGCGGCCGCGCTACGGCCTCTGATCCAGGACGAAGCCTTGCGGCAGCGAAATGGCCGGGCGGCGATAGCTTATGGCAAGGCGCATCACGGCTGGGGCGAGGCGGCTCTGCTGACCGAGCAGGCCTATCTGGCCGCGCGCGAGCGAGCCGAGCGCCGGTGGGCCGCATGAGCCAGATCGCCCGCTACCGCCGTGAGCTGCGGGACCGCTGGCTGGCGGTGCGGCTCGGTATCGCCGGACGGCAGCATCAGTATGGCGAGATCGTCGCACTGCGCCGCTTCATCGCGCATTTCGGCGTGGATTGCGTCATCGACGTGGGCGCCAACGCCGGCCAATATGCGACGATGCTGCGCCGCGATGTGGGCTTTGATGGCACGATCGTCTCGTTCGAGCCCAATCCGCAGGTCCATGCGAAACTGGCACAGGCTGCCCGAACGGACCCGCGCTGGTTCACGCATAACATCGCGCTGACCGACACGGATGGCGAAGCGCAGTTCAACATCATGGCGGCGGATCAGTTCAGCTCGTTGAACAAGCCGGGTGAGGGGCTGGAGCCGATCTTCGCCGAGCGCAACCGCATCGAGCGCAGCGTGACTGTGACCTGCCGGCGCCTGGAAGGTCTATTGCCCGAACTTGAGGGCGCACGGGACGCGCGCGCGATCCTGCTCAAGATGGATACACAGGGGCACGACGCTGCCGTCTGTCGGGGAGCAGGTGCTGCGCTGGCGTGGATGGTCGGCATCCAGACCGAGCTGGCCGTGCGCGCGCTCTACGATGGCGCGACCGATTATCGCGCAATGATTGCCTTGCTTGCCGACGCAGGGTTCGTGCCCAACGCGATGTTCGCCAACAACAAGGGGCACTTCCCCTTGCTCGTCGAGCTGGACGGGCTGTTCGTGCGGCGCGATCTGGCCGAAGGCGGCAATGTTCCCATCGTCTGACCGGCGCGGCGCGGGGGAGCGTGCGCTGCCCATCGCGCTGGCGCTGGGCGGCGCGACGATGCTGGCGCTCTCGTTCGCCGCCTGGCAATGGCACATTGCCGGGCGGCGCGTTTGGGGTCTCGCGGAGTATTTCTTCGCCCGGCAGGATATGTGGGTGCTCGATGCGCAGGCTCTTGCGCTGTTCGGCTTCGCGATATGGGCCTGGCTGGCGCGGCGCTCGCAGGAAACGCCGGGGCAGCGGCGGCCGTCCCTGCAATGGCTGATCCCGCTCGCCATCGTGCTGGCCATCCTTGTCGGCTGGGCAGGGCGGCATCTCGTCTTTCACGGCTACAGCCCTTCGCGCGATGAGGTGATGGTGGAGCTGGCCGGCGCCTATCTGGCGCAGGGTCATGTCGGCTGGCCGATCCCGGCGGATTGGGCGCCGTTCCAGCGCGCACTGACGCCGGAATTCTACAGCCCCTATGGCGCGGATACGCACTGGACCGCCATCTATCTGCCGGTCCACGCCGCCCTCCGCGCGCTGTTCGTGCGGCTGGGCGATGCCAGCCTCGCCGCGCCGGTCACGCTCGGCATCGGCCTGCTGCTCCTCTGGCATATCGCCCGCAAGCTGATGCCGGACCGGCCGGACGCCGTGCTTGTCACCATGGTGATGGCGCTCACCTCCGCCCAGCTCGTCGCCACCGCGATGACGCCTTATGCGATGACGAGCCACTTCGCCTTCAATCTGGCGTGGCTGGCGCTGGTTCTGCGTGGCGACCGGCTCGGTCATGGCCTCGCGGCCATTGTCGCGCTGCTCGCCGCCGGGCTGCATCAGTGGCACTTCCCGCTGCTGTTCATCGGTCCGTTCATCCTGTGGATGGCCGCGAACCGGCGGTGGCGCGCCGCCCTGTTCCATACGCTCGTCTGCGTGGCGATCATGGTCGTCTGGGCGCGGCTCTGGCCGATGCTGCTTACCGATCTCGTGGGGCCGCCCCCGCTGACTGACGTGCATCGCACCAACGGTATCGTCGACAAGCTGGCGAGCCTGTTTGGCCGGCTGGAGAGTTGGCAGCCTCTCCTGAATAATGCGCGGCTCGTGAGCTGGAACAATTTGCTGCTGCTGCCGCTCGCCGGACTATCCGTGCTCGGGGTACGCTGGCGCAGGCTTTGGCGAGAGGTGCCGATCACCGTGCCGTTGTTGATCGGTGTGCTCGGCGGCATGGGACTGGCGCTGTATCAAGGCTATGGCTGGGGCTTCCGCTATATGCACGGCCAGATCGGCGCGCTGTGCCTGTTGGCCGGTCTCGGGTGGCGGGCGGCGGTGGCGCAGGGGCAGCGGCTACCCATGCGGCTGGTCGCGGCCTCAGCGGCCTTCGCCCTGCTCTCGGGCGGGTGGCTCCTTGCCGATAGCGAGCGCTATCTACGCGGCTATGCTCACACCATGGCAGCGATCCGCTCGACCGACGCCGATGTCGTGCTGGTCGATATTCGCGGTGGCTATTACATGACCGATCTGGTGCGCTTCGATGAGGGGCGCCTCACCCGCCCTGCGGTGATGGCGTTGCAGATGCTCAGCATGCCGCAACTTGACCGGCTCTGCGCCACGAAGCGCGTTGCGATCATGGATCGCAGCCAGTTCTGGCCGCTGGGCGTTCATCCGGTCAGCCCGGTGTTTCGTGGCAGCGACCGCATCCAGCATTCTCGCGATCACCTCGCGGCGATCGGCTGCGGTCGGCCGGTGGTCTCCCCACCGGCCGCGCCGTCCAATTGAAACGCCTTACTTGACGAAGGCGGCGACGATTTCGAGCTTCACTTCGTCGCTCACCATCGGAATGGCGAAGCCGACGCCGAAGTCGCTGCGCTTGATCGCGCCGGTCGCAGTGAAGCCGACATTTTCCTTGCCACCCATTGGCGACTTGCCGGCGCCGTAGAATTTGGCGTCGAGCGTGACCGGCTTGGTGACGCCGTTGAGCGTGAGGTTGCCGGTGATCTTGGCCGTCTGGCCGCTCACCGCGACGTTGGTGGAGACGAACTTGGCATCGGCCGGATTGGCCCCGAAGAAGTCGGCGGCCTTGCCGGCCTCGGCGGCCTTGAGCAGGTGCCCGGTCAGGCCGGCGTTCGCCGTCGTTACCTTGGAGACCGGGATGGTCACGTCGACCTTGGCGGCGGACGGATTCGCCGGGTCGAGCTGGAGCGTGCCGGTGACGCTGCCGAAGATGCCGAAATACGGGGTGAAGCCGAAGTGATCGACTTGCCACTTGACCAGCGTGTGGTCGGCATCGGCCGTGTAGGCGCCGCCAGTGACCGCTGCCGGATCGGGCTTGCCGGGCTGGGCGACCAGTGCGCCGGCAAGGCCGGTCAGCAGGAGGGCGGGGAGGGCGGCATGAACGAGGCGCATTGTGCTTATCTCCTATTCGACTCTGCCCGTTTCGTTCGGGCCGGTGTCCGAACACAGCGCGCGATAAGGCCGTGGGTCGGCCTTGTCGTGTCGGCAGCGGATCGGACCGTTAGCTTCGCACGATGTTGTTGACCAAATCAAGTCAGGTCGAGCGAGCAGACGCAGAGACGGCGGAAGAGACTCCCTTCAATTTGGCCCACTCCGGAGCTAGAGACGGACCATGACAGCCTGGCTGCGATCCGGTCTCCTTCCCGAGAGCCACACAGTGCCCGATCTGCTCGTGCCGGGCCTCGCACTGGTCTTCTGCGGCACGGCGCTGGGGCGCAAGTCGGCGGAGGCACGGGCTTATTACGCAAATCCGACCAATCTTTTCTGGCGCACGCTGCACGGGACGGGGCTGACCCCGGAGCGTCTGCCGCCCGGTGATTATGCGCGATTGCTGGATTACGGCATCGGCCTGACCGATCTTGCCAAACGCCATTTCGGCAATGATGCGGAACTGCCCGGCGACGCCTTCGATCCGGCTGCCTTGCGGGAGAAAATGCTGCGCTATCGCCCTGCTATCCTGGCCTTCACCAGCAAGACCGGCGCAAGCGCTTTTCTCGACCGGCCGACGGGGCGGATCCGGTTGGGTGAGCAGACCGAGCGGATCGGGGACACGCGGCTGTTCGTTCTGCCGTCGCCATCCGGCCATGCGCGGCGTTATTGGGACGTTGCGGTGTGGGAGGCCCTGGCGGCGCAGGTGCGCGCGCTCGCCTGAAAAGCCGGAGCGGCCACCCTGTGAGGACGGCCGCTCCCCGGCGTTTAGTTCTTGTCCTGATCGACCAGCTTGTTGGCGCTGATCCACGGCATCATCGCGCGGAGCTGGGCGCCGGTCTTTTCGATCGGGTGCGCAGCGGCGGCCTTGCGGGCGGCCTTCAATTCGGGCTGACCTGCACGGTTATCGAGAACGAAATTCTTGACGAAACGGCCGGACTGGATGTCGGCCAGCACGCGCTTCATCTCGGCCTTGGTCTCATCGGTGATGATGCGTGGGCCGGTGGTGATGTCGCCATATTCCGCGGTGTTGGAGATGGAGTAGCGCATGTTGGCGATGCCGCCCTCATAGAGCAGATCGACGATCAGCTTGGTCTCGTGGAGGCACTCGAAATAGGCCATTTCCGGCGCGTAACCGGCTTCGACCAGTGTCTCGAACCCCGCCTGGATGAGGTGGGTGATGCCGCCGCACAGCACGGCCTGCTCGCCGAACAGGTCGGTCTCGCACTCTTCCTTGAAGTTGGTCTCGATGATGCCCGAGCGGCCGCCGCCCACGCCCGAGGCGTAGGAGAGGGCGATGTCGTGCGCGTTGCCGGTCGCGTCCTGATGCACGGCGATGAGGCAGGGAACGCCGCCGCCGCGCACATATTCGCTACGCACCGTGTGGCCGGGGCCCTTGGGGGCGATCATGATGACGTCGACGTCCGCCGGCGGTTCGATCAGGCCGAAATGGACGTTGAGGCCATGCGCGAAGGCGATGGCGGCACCGGGGCGCAGATTGCCCTTGATGTCGTTCTCGTAAATCGCCGCCTGATGCTCGTCGGGCGCGAGGATCATCAGCACATCGGCCCATTTCGCGGCGTCGGCGTTGGCTAGCACCTTGAAACCGGCATTCTCCGCCTTCTTGGCGCTGCCTGAGCCGGGGCGCAGTGCGATCGCGACCTCGGTCACGCCGGAATCGCGCAGGTTCTGCGCATGGGCATGGCCCTGGCTGCCATAGCCGAGAATGGCGACCTTCTTGCCCTTGATGAGGCCGATATCGGCATCGCGATCGTAATAAACACGCATTCCCAAACCCTTCTCTCTTCAAGTCGTCATGCCGGCGTTGGCCGGCATCCAGTGTGCAATGTCATGGCCGGTCGCGCCGGCGGATAGAACGGAACGGGGTGGCCCGTAAAGGCCACCCGTTCGGCTTGCGGTGCGGATCAGGCGCTGGCGCCGCGCAGCATGCCGACCACGCCGGTGCGGCACAGCTCCACCAGGCCAAGCTCGCGCATCAGGGTGACGAAGGTGTCGATCTTGCTCGTCGGCCCGGTAATCTCGAACACGAAGCTCTCCAGCGTGGTGTCGACCACCTTGGCGCGGAACACCTCGGCCAGCCTCAGTGCTTCGCTGCGCACCTCGCCGGTGCCGGCGACCTTGATAAGGGCCAACTCCCGCTCGACGAACGGGCCGGTATCGGTGAGGTCGCGCACCTGGTGGACCGGCACCAGCCGCTCCAACTGGGCGATGATCTGGTCGACCACGCGGGGCGGCCCCTGGGTGACGATAGTGATGCGGCTGACGCGATGATCCTCGCTCACGTCCGCCACGGTGAGGCTCTCGATATTGTAGCCGCGCGCCGATACCAGACCCGCGATACGCGCGAGAATGCCGGCTTCATTGTCCACGGTGACGGAGAGCACATGGCGCTCGCTGTCTTCCTGGCGGATATGCATCAAAGTTCCTGTCCCTGTCTGGTCGGGGTTGTCAATTCTGGTCGGCCGGGCCGTCCGGTGCGCTCTCGTCTGGCGGCGGAGCCAGCGACAGCATGCCCGTCATCGCGAAGCGCCAGCCATCCGGCACCCGGTGGGCGATACGCACCGGAAAGCCCAATATGCTGTCGAACACGCGCGAGAGCTGCTCGCCGACGTAGCGTGGCGCCACCAGCACGACATCGTAATCGCCGTCGCCCAGGCGGAACCAGCCGTCGAGGTCGATCACCCATTCGTCCGCATCCGGCTCCGCGCTGTCGAGCGTGGTGCCGAACAGATCCGCGCCGTCATTCTGCCGCTCGAAATCGAACGGCTCGCTGACATGGACGCGAAGGCGGACGGGCTGGGCCATCAGACCAGGGCCTTGGCCTCATCGTCCATGATGCCCGACACCTGGCTAGGATCGAGCAGCATGTCCGTATGCGCGGCGCCGGAGGGGATCATCGGGAAGCAGTTGGAGAGCTTCACGACATGGCAATCGACCACCACCGGGCCGGGATGCGCGATCATCTCCGCGATGCCTGCCTCAAGCTGGTCGCGCGTCTCGATACGAATGCCCCGCGCACCATAGGCTTCGGCCAGCTTCACGAAGTTGGGCAGGCTGTCCGAGTAGCTGTGCGAATAGCGGCTCTCATAAGTCAGCTCCTGCCACTGGCGGACCATGCCCATATATTCGTTGTTGAGGATGAAGATCTTCACCGGCAGGCCATATTGGATGACCGTGCCCAGTTCCTGAATGTTCATCTGGATCGAGGCATCGCCGGCAATGTCGATCACAAGCGCGTCGGGATTACCGAGCTGTGCGCCGATTGCCGCCGGAAAGCCGTAGCCCATGGTGCCGAGACCGCCGGAGGTGAGCCACTTGTTCGGCGCATCGAAGTGGAAATGCTGTGCCGCCCACATCTGATGCTGGCCGACCTCCGTAGTGATGATCGTCTGGCGGCCGCGCGTCGCCTCGTAGAGCGCGGCGATGGCGCGTTGCGGCATGATCTCCTTGCCCATCTCGATATAGTCGAGGCTCTTGCGAGCGCGCCATTCCTCGATCCGGTGCCACCAGTCGCGCAGGTCCGGCTTCTTGAACCCGCGCGCCTTGAGGGCGGCGATCAGCGCTTCGATCGCCCGGCCGCTGTCGGCGACGATGGGAATATCGACCGGAATGATCTTGTTGATCGAACTGCGGTCGATATCGACATGGATCTTCTTGCTGTTCGGCGCGAAGGCATCGAGCCGGCCGGTCACGCGGTCGTCGAAGCGGGCGCCCAGGCACAGGATGAGGTCGGCCTGGTTCATCGCCCAGTTGGACTCGTAGGTGCCGTGCATGCCCAGCATCCCCAGCCATTGCGGCGAGGAGGCCGGGAAGGCGCCGAGGCCCATCAGCGTGGAGGTGACGGGTGCGCCGGTCATCTCCGCCAGCGCCCGCAGCGCGGCCGAGGCTTCCGGGCCGGAGTTGATGATGCCGCCGCCTGAATAGATGATCGGCCGCTCCGCCGCTGCGATCAGGTCGGCCGCGCGGGCGATCGCCTCCGGGTCTGGCTCGACCTGCGGCTGATAACGGGGGTGGGCATTGAGGGCGGGGCGCTCATATTCGGCGGTCGCGACCTGCACGTCCTTGGGAATGTCAATGACCACCGGGCCGGGACGGCCTGCCGTGGCGATATAGAACGCCTCGTGGATGACGCGGGCGAGGTCGCCGGGGTCCTTCACCAGATAATTATGCTTGGTGCAGTGGCGGGTGAGGCCGACCGTGTCCGCCTCCTGGAAGGCGTCCGAGCCGATCAGGTGCGTAGCGACCTGCCCGGTGATGACGACGATGGGGATGGAATCCATCAGCGCATCGGTGATGCCGGTGATTGCATTCGTCGCGCCGGGGCCGGAGGTGACGAGGACGACGCCGGGTTTGCCTGTCGAGCGCGCATAGCCCTCGGCCGCGTGCGCGGCCGCCTGCTCGTGGCGGACGAGGACGTGCTTGATCGTGGGATGCTCGTAGATGGTATCGTAGATGGGCAGCACCGCGCCGCCCGGATAACCGAACACCGTATCGACCCCCAGGTCGACCAGACATTGAACCAAAATATCGGCGCCGCTTCTCTCGGCCACAGGAGGCTCCTTGACAATCGCTATGCCGCGCCATGGGCGAAACCCCAGGTGCTGACAAGGCTGGTGCTCCTAACCATTATAAAATGGCGTGTCAACAATCATTATTGTAATAAAATTATAATTCAGCCAGCATGAGCATTATATCCTGTTTTTGGGTGGGCGCTGCGGCAAGGCCCGTCATCCCGCAATAACGTCACTGGCGGCTCATGAGACAGAGAGATGAGACCGGTTGATGCTGCATCGCACAGGAAATGTCGTGTGGGGCGTGGGGCGAGTATGGGTTGCCGCGTCGCTGAGCTAAGCGGTGTGGACGAATTCGGCCCTGTAGCCACGCCCTCCCGTCGCCCCGGACTTGATCCGCTTCCCGATCGCACGCAAAAATTCAAACAGATCGCAGTCATGGAAATACCCAACCGGTGCCGTTCGCATTCCATTATCTGCGAATGAGAAAGCGGGACCCCGGATCAAGTCCGGGTGCCGATGGTCGGATCCGTTACGATGCTACCACTATACCCGCCGATCTGCTGCGGAACTGGGCGTTTGAAGCCGGCCAATCCTTAATTGGCATGCCCCGCGCCTAGCCAGCCGCGAAGGCGCTGCCGAGCAGCGTCAGCAGCTTGACGTCCACCGCAGAGCCCTGGGCGCGGCGCTCGGTGAGCCAGTCGGCGAGGCTGTCGAGCGCGACGCGGTGGACGCGAATGTCCTCCCCCGGCACGCCGCCGCCATTGCCGGTTCGCACGAGATCGTAGGCGCGAAACAGGGTGAAGCTCTCCGAAACCATTCCCGGCGAACTCCAGAAGCGGCCGAGCGAGACCATTCGGCCGGGGCGGTACCCGGTCTCCTCCTCAAGCTCGCGCGCGGCGGCAAGGGCAGGGTCCTCGCCCGCCGTCTCGTCGCCGACCAGCCCGGCGGGCAGCTCGATGCAGCGGCAGCCGAGCGGCACGCGATACTGGTCGACCAGCAGAACGTGGCGTTCCCCGTCCACCTCGTCGATGGCGAGGATCACGGCCGCGCCAATGCCGCGCGTGCGACTCACATATTCCCAGCGGCCGCGCCGCTTGGCCGCGATGAACCGGCCTTCCCACATCAGTTCTTCGGGGAAGCGGGCTTCGTCTTCGGGGGATGGGGTCACAATTCGATCAACCTGTCCGGCAATTCATTGGGATTGGTGCCCGTTCTCGGGCAATGTTCGGCGAGGATAGTTCCGGCCTTCTCGATTGCCAGTGCCATGCCTTGTGCGATGCGCCCGGCGCGCACCTCGTCGATCATCGCGGCCATCGCCTCGCCCCAGACTTCCGGGGAGACCCTGGTGGCGATAGCCTCATCGGCCACGATCTCGGCGCGGTGCTCGTCGAGCGAGAGATAGAGCAGCACGCCGGTGAGATGCGCCGTGCGTGCCTCCGCCGCCGTGCGGAACAGCAGCAACGCCCGCCGCCGCACCCGCCGTGCCTTGGTGCTGCGCGGCGTGAAGAGCATGCGCAGCGTGGGGATGGCGAGCAGGTAGCGCACCGCCAGGAACTTGAGGATCATGTGGCCGAGCAGCAGGAGCAGCAGCATGCGCAACGGCAGTTCGTGGGTCCACTCGCCGAGCAGCCGGATCAGCGTCTGCTCATACCAATGTGGGAACGCCGCCGCCACGGCTGGTACGAGGAAGGCGCACAGGATCGCCCAGTGCAGGCCGACATCGTGATACGCGTCCGACCGGCGCGCGACGATGGTGACGATCTCGGCGTCGGTATCCGTTTCCGCCCTGGCGACCGCGTCGGTGATGAGGCGATGGTCCGCCTCGCTCATGGTCATGCGCTTGCCCATCACCAGCCCCCGCTCGCGCCGCCGCCGCCGAAGCTGCCGCCGCCGCCGGAGAAACCGCCGCCTCCGCCCCAGCCGCCACCGCCGCCCCAACCGCCGCCTCCACCCCAGTGATCGTCGTCGCGGTCGCGGAAGGCGCTGCGCAGCGCGGCGTCGACGCCCCAGATGATGATCGGGTTGATACCGCCGCGATAGCGCCGCCCGCGCCCCATGCCGCGCGAGAGCGGCAGCAGCACGAAGACGAGGATGAAGATCACGATGACGATGGCGGTGCCGATGTCGCTGCCGGAAAATTGCTGCTGCCTTCGTCCGGCATCGGCGGCGACCTTGCGCTGCTGATCGGGCGGCAGCTCGATGATGCGGACGATCTCGTCCACGCCGGCGTTGATGCCGCCCGCCATATCGCCCGCCTTGAAACGTGGCGTGATGACGTCGCGGATGATGCGGCCGGAGAGCGCATCGGTGAAGATCGGCTCCAGCCCGTAGCCGACCTGGATGGTCAGCCGCCGCTCGTTGGGCGCGACGAGCAGGACGAGGCCGTTATTCTCCTCCTTCTCGCCGATGCCCCAGGTGCGGCCGAGCCGATAGCCATAGTCGCCGATCTCATAGCCTTCGAGGCTGGGGACAGTCGCCACCACCACCTGCCGGCCAGTCGTCTGCTCCAGCGCTGCGAGCTTCTGCTCGATCTGTTGCGATGTCGCGGGATCGAGCAGGCTGGCGGCGTCCACCACCCGGCCGGTGAGCGGCGGGAAGGTCTGTGCCGGCGCCGCGTCGGGGCGCAGCGCCAGCATCAGGAACGCGAGCAGGAGCAGGCAGGCGCGGGGCAGGGCCATGATGAATGCGGGGCCTTGTGTGGCCCCTGTCCTTTTGCTCAGGGCGCTCAACTGCCGTTGAACATCGCGCCGACGTCGGGCGCGGTGTCCGCTCCGGCCTTGGCCTCGAACGGCGTCATCGGTTTGGCGCCGTGGACCAGCTTGGCGCCGATCATCTCGGGGAAGGTGCGGATGCGGGTGTTATAATCCTGCACTGCCCCGTTGTAATCGCGAATCGAGATATTGATGCGATTCTCGGTGCCTTCGAGCTGGGTCATCAGGTCGGCGAAACGCGCCTGGCTCTTGAGGTCGGGATATTGCTCGACGGTGACGAGCAGCCGGCTCAGTGAGCTGGAGACGTTGGCCTGCGCCTGCTGGAAGGCCTGCACCTTCGCCGGATCGGTCAGATCGTCGGCGGTGAGCTTGACCTGCGTGGCGGAGGCGCGGGCGTTGATGACGCCCTCCAGCGTGCTGCGCTCGATGGTGGAGGCGCTACGTGCTGTGGCGACGAGATTGGGAATGAGATCGGCGCGGCGTTGATAGGCCGCCTGCACGTCCGCCCACTTGGCCTTGGCATTTTCCTCGGCGGTAGGCACCGAGTTGATACCGCAGGCGGCCAGCGACAGCGTGGCCAGCATCAGCAGGAGGGAGCGAAGCAGCGGAATGCGCGGGGAGGGGATAACCATGGACGTCAACCTCTCATCTGGCCGGGCCATCCGCCGGCGATAAGGACAAATAGAAAGTTGCCAGCCGCCCCGCAACATCATTACCCATGGCATGGCATCGGGCGCGACTGCGGATCCTCCGCACCGCGCGCATGCGCTCCGGCGGGTTTCGGCCAAGGGGAAAGAAAATGCTGTCAGAATTCAAGACCTTCATCGCACGCGGCAATGCGCTCGATCTGGCGGTCGGCGTGATTATCGGCGCGGCCTTCGGCACCATCGTGAGTTCGCTTACCGACGATATCATCATGCCCATCGTCGGCGCGATCTTCGGCGGGCTCGATTTCTCCAACCATTTCATCCCGCTCGCCGCCGTGCCGGCGGGGACCGCGCCGACACTGGCGGCCATGAAAGCGGCTAATGTGCCGGTGTTCGCTTACGGCAGCTTCATCACGGCGGTACTTAACTTCCTGATCCTCGCCTTCATCATCTTCCTGATCGTGCGGCAGGCGAACCGTCTGCTCGGCCGCAAGGATGAACCGGCGGGGCCGACCGAAGTCGATCTGCTCACCGAAATCCGCGATGCGCTGAAGAAATAAGCGGAGGGCGGCGCCGTCGGTGGGCGGCGCCGTTCGTCCTCGCCGGGAACCAACCGGGCCCGAAAACGCTTTTGTTTCCAGTCCAATGGCACGAGCCAGGACGCAACAGGAGACAAAAGCGTGAAGAAATCGATGATTTTTGCCGCCATCGCGGCCCCCATGGCGCTTGCCGCCTGCGGTTCCCAGGAGGCGCAGAACGTCGAAAACGCCTATGACAATCAGGCTGACATCATCGACAACCAGGCCGCCAATCTCGAAGCGGCCGGCGAGAATGCCGCCGATGCGGTCCAGGCCAACACGGCCAACGCCGCGGATCGGCTGAGCAACGCCGCCGATGCGGTGCGCGCGGAAGGCGAAGCGAAGGCCGACGCCATCGACGCCAGCAAATAAATATCCCCGGAAAGCGGGCCGATACGCCCGTCCGGCGAATGGACGATCTCCCTTCGGGCGCGCCTCATGATTGGGCGCGCCCATTCGATTGTCGGCGCCCGGCCCTTAGGCGGGCGGTGCAAGGGCTTTTCTTTGCTGCGACAGCCCCTATATCAGGCGGGCCGGTTCAACCGGCTATGGCGATAAACTGCGGCGTGCAATAGGCGCAGCGGACCCGGGGGCGGTACCCGGCGGCTCCACCAGGATTAGCGCTCTTTCATGGAGCACTGCTGCTGATGGGGCCGAACTAGGATCGACGTGTGCTGAAAAGCGTTGTTTTCGCCCGGGCTGAGTAACCCGTTAAAGGCTCAAAACCCATAAGTGCCAACGATAACGAAGCACTTGCTCTCGCAGCGTAATTGAGGGCCTCACGGCCTGACATTACCCTAAAAGAACGCGGCTGGGCCAGCCGGGCAACAGAATGGATTCCAGCGGTTCGGGGAGCACCGGGCAACAGAAGCTCCCCACTTTCTCCGTCGCAGGAACAGCCGTCACCAGACGGGAGGCGGTTCATTACGAATCGACGTGATAAACGAATCAGTTTTATTACAGGAATATGACATATACTAAGCAGGCTCACATTTTGTCATAATAATTAAGAATAATATCGCGTATTATCAAATAGATAGAAGAAAATAATTATTTTTATGCTCCTATTGCCACGGAGTCATGAAATTGAAACAATCCTCTCACGAACGACAGAATCGGAGAGGGAAAAGAGATGGTTATCAAGGCGTTGATTGTAGGCGGCGTGGCATTGGCGAGCCTCTGCGCCGGTGCCGTCCAGGCCGCGCCGGCAGCGTCGGGCGATTATGCCGCGGCGGCCATTGCGTCCGGCCAACTCACCGAGGCGGAGCGCGCATTGCAGCCGGCCAGCTATGCCGATGCCGACGATCCGGCCCGGCTCATCAATATCGCCACGGTCTTTGCGCGCACCCAGCGCCTCGACGACGCGCGTGCCGCGCTGACGAGGGTTCGTGCGCTCCCGGCCGAGCAACTCGAACTGGCCAATGGTGCCAGCTATTCCAGCCATCAGATCGCGGCGGCCATGTTGCAGCGACTGGGCCAGTAATCCGCCTGTTATCGGGCATGGCGCGGGCTTTGGTCCCGCGCCATGCTACTGAAGCGGGGCCGGCGCCTTCGAAATTTGCGGCCTTATCTTGTGCAAATGGGGATGACCGGGCCGTTGAGCCGGTGACACTGCCGCAACTTGTCTCGCCGGATCCCTCCTGCGCGTATCCTGCATGAACTGGCGGTAGCGCCCCGTTGCTCGGCTTTCGCTGGCGCTTTTCCGGGCCGTCTTTCTCGAATGACCTCCGCCCTTGAGCGCGCGCCCTCCTTCATCCTTCGCGTTTCGCATGGGCGCAGTTATGACGGTGCGTCGGTCATGCTGTTCGACCCTCCGTCGGATCGTCATACGGATCAGATAACGGGGCAGCGGCAGTCAGGGATTGGGGGAAGCGAATGCGCGTTAGCCTGTCACTTGCCATTGTCATCGCTGCGGGGACCGCGTCGGTAGCCGCCGCGCAGCCCGAGCGGCCCTCCGGCTACCTCGCACCCGGAGAACTCGATGTGACGGCGGTGCTGGAGCCGGCGCCGCGCCCCGGCGATCCGCGCTACGAGGCGGACCGCGACATCTTCCGCGATACCCGCAAGCTGGTCGGCACGCCGCGCTACCAACTCGCGCGGAACGATGCGGACGTTCGCCCAGCCGCGATGTTGTACGCCTTCAGTTGCGCGGCTGGTATCGCGCTCACGCCCGAGAATGCACCGCGCCTGCTGCGGGTGCTCCAGCGCGCCACCGCCGATGGTGGGGCGCAGATGGGCAAGGCAAAGGAGCAATATAAGCGCGAGCGCCCCTACGTGATCGACCAGGGGCCGACCTGTCAGCCGCCCGAGGAGCTGTTCGAGCGTGCCCATAATCGCGCGAGCTACGACTATCCCTCCGGCCATACTATCGCGGGCTGGACCTGGGCGCTGGTCCTCGCCAGCGTCATGCCCGATCGGGCGCAGAGCCTCTTGCAGCGCGGCCGCGCTTATGGGCAAAGCCGCTACATATGCGGCATGCACAATTACAGCGCGGTCGAGGCGGGCATGCTCGCGGCCACGAGCACCTTCGCGCTGGTCCAGACGAAGCCGGCCTATCAGGCGGACCTCAAGGTGGCGCGCGCCGAGATCGACGGGTTGCGGAAGCGGGGTGAAGCCGCGCCTGCGACTGCGATTTGCAATGCCGAGAGCGCGCTGATTGCACAGCCCGTCCTGCCGGTGACGGCGCCTGCACCGGGCACGGCGCCATGACGCTGCGCTGCTTGCTATCCTGACGCCCGCTCAGCCGTAGAGCAGCGCTGCCGCCCGGTCCCACATGGCGGGCGAGGCAGCGGCGATCATGCCCTTGCGGTCGTCGTCGACGCGGTAGGGCGAGCCGTCCGGCCGGGCAACGCGGCCGCCAGCTTCGTTGACGAACAGTGCGCCCGGCGCGTGATCCCAGGGCAGCGTGCGTTCGAACAAGGCAAGGTCGTTCACGCCCAGCACGATGCGGGGATATTGCTCGGCGGCGCAGCGGGGAATGTCCGCCATCTGGAGCTTGCCCTCGGCGCGGTCGATGAGGCCCTGCCGGTCCTCCGGGCGCACGAACAGCAGCGAGAGGCCGGCAACAGGGAGGGGCGCGCCGCTCTCGCGCGCATGCACCGGCTCGCCGTCGATGGTCGCGCCCTCGCCGCGCGCGGCATGGCAGAGGCGGCCGGTCAACGGATCGAGCATCCAGCTGGCCAGCGTCTCGCCGCCGTCGACCAGCGCGATCATCAGGCCGAAGGGCGGCCGGCCGGCGGCGAAGTTGCTGGTGCCGTCGATCGGGTCGATCAGCCAGTTGAGGCCGTGGCCCAGCTTGCCGACCAGCGCCGGGTCGGCCGCGCAGGCTTCCTCGCCGACGATGCCGGCCTCGGGCAGCAGGCGGGCAAGCCCCTCCTGCAAGCGCAGTTCGCTTTCCCGGTCGGCGATGGTGACAAGCTCGTCGGCCGCTTTCTCGATGATCTCGTCTGCCGCGAGGTTGCGATAGCGCGGCATGACAACCTCGACGGCGACCTGCCGCATCAGCGCGGCGACGGAGGTGGTGAGTGCATCCATCGGCTCAACTCCGATAGTCGGCGTTGATTGCGATGTAACCGTGCGTAAGGTCGCAGGTCCACACCGTCGCGCGGCCGTCGCCGAGGCCGAGATCGGCGCCGACGCGGATCTCCTGCCCCTTGAGATGCGCGGCCACAGGTGCCTCGTCATAGCCTTCCACGGCGAGGCCCCTGCGCGCCACCTCGGTGTCGCCGAAGCGGATCGAGAGGAGGTCGCGCTCGGCAGGCTCGCCTGCCTTGCCGACTGCCATGACGACGCGGCCCCAGTTCGCGTCCTCGCCGGCGATGGCGGTCTTGACCAGCGGCGAATTGGCGATGGAGAGCGCCACGCGGTGGGCGCTCTCGTCGCTGGCCGCGCCCGTCACCGTCACCTCGACGAACTTGCTGGCGCCTTCCCCGTCGCACACCACCAGTTGCGCCAGCTCCAGGCAGACCCGCCCGATGGCGGCGGCGAGCGCGTCCGCTCCGGCATCGTCCATGCTGGCGAGCGGGCCGTTCCCCGCCGCGCCGGTGGCGAAGGCGAGCACCGTGTCGCTGGTCGAGGTATCGCTGTCCACGGTGATGCAGGAGAAGCTGCGCCGGTTCGCCGCGCTCAGCATCTGCTGGAGCAGAGCAGGCGCCACGGCGGCATCGGTGAATACATAGCCGAGCATGGTCGCCATGTCTGGTGCGATCATGCCAGAGCCCTTGATGATGCCGACGACATTGACGGTCCGCTCGCCGATCACCGCCTGCGCGACCGCGCCCTTGGTGAAGGTGTCGGTCGTCATGATCGTGGCGGCCGCTTCCTCCCACGAGCAGGGCGCGGCCTCATAAGCGGCGGCCAATCCTGCCTCGGCCTTGTCGATGGGCAGTGGAACCCCGATCACCCCGGTCGAGGAGATGAAAACCTGTTCCGGAGCGCAATTCAGATGTGCGGCGGTGCGCGCAGCGATCGCCTCCACGGCGGCGCGACCGCGATGGCCGGTGAACGCGTTGCTGTTCCCCGCATTGACGATGAGCGCACGCGCCCGGCCATGCGCCAGCGCGGCGCGGCACCATTCGACTTCCGGCGAGGGACATTTGCTCTGCGTCGTCACGCCGGCGACGCTCGTGCCCTCGGCCAGTTCGATGAAAGTGAGGTCGCAGCGGCCCCAATCCTTGTAGCCCGCACGCGCGATGCGGCGCGTCACCCCGCCGATGTCGGGCATGATGGGGAACGGGCGGGCGAGGGGAGAGCGATCGGTCATGCGCGGCCGAATAGCGCATCGTCCGCCGGGGTCCAATGGGCTTGTTGGCCGTTTGCGCATGTCACTGAGGCGATTAATGGCATGGACGAACCGGGCGACGCACCCTATGTGAAGCCGGTCCGGTTTGTGGAGTGGGCCGCACTTGCAGTTGATGATCCTCTTGTCCGCGCTTCTTGCGTCGCTGACCGGCCTGGTGGCTGGCGAGCGGCCGGTTGAGCGCGCGGCCGTGGAGGTCAGCACGGTTGTTGCCGTGGTTCAGGCGAGTGTCGCCGTTTCGCAGCCGGGTGCGCGGCCGGCGCGTCGCGTGCCGCGCCTTGCGGAAACGGCGCAGGACGCCGCACCTTTCCGCTGGCAGGCCCCGGTGCGGAGCGCCCGCGCGCGGCTGCCCCTGAAGCAGAGCTGGCTCATCTGAGACCCCGCAGGGCCGTGTGATGCGGCCCGCCTAATCGCCGCGCGCACCGTGGCGCGCGACCGGCGCCGGCCTCCTGGTCCGGCTTTCGATATTTTCCAGACAGGAACGTCTCCCCCATGTCCATGTTCGGCGCGCTCGCCAAGTCCTTCTTCGGATCGTCCAACGATCGCTATGTGAAGTCCCTCCGCAAGATCGTGGACCAGATCGCGGCTTTCGAGCCGACGATGGAGGCGTTGGTCGACGAGGATCTGGTCGCCCAGACCGCCAAGTTCCGCGCGCGGCTGGCCGAAGGCGCCAAGCTCGACGATCTGCTGCCGGAAGCCTTCGCCACCGTGCGCGAGGCGGCCAAGCGCGTCATCGGCCAGCGCCATTACGATGTGCAGATGATCGGCGGCATCGTGCTCCATCGCGGCGAGATCGCCGAGATGCGCACGGGCGAGGGCAAGACGCTCGTCGCCACGCTCGCTACCTATCTGAATGCGCTGGAGGGCAAGGGTGTCCACGTCGTCACGGTTAACGACTATCTCGCCCGCCGCGACTGCGACTGGATGGGCCGCATCTACCGCTTCCTCGGCCTCACCACCGGCGTCATCATCCCCAACCTCAGCGAGGAGGAGCGCCGCGCTGCCTATGAGGCGGACATCACCTATGCGACCAACAACGAGCTGGGTTTCGACTATCTGCGCGACAACATGAAATATGAGCGCAGCCAGATGGTGCAGCGGCCGTTCAACTACGCGATCGTCGACGAGGTGGACTCGATCCTGATCGACGAGGCGCGCACGCCGCTCATCATCTCCGGCCCGACCGACGACAAGTCGGAAATGTATCTCGCCGTCGATGCCATCGTGAAAAAGCTCTCGGACGACGATTATGAGAAGGACGAGAAGCAGCGCAGCATCGTGCTCACCGAGGACGGTACCGAGAAGGTGGAGCGCATGCTGGAGGATGCCGGGCTGCTCCAGGGCGCCAATCTCTACGATTTCGAGAACACCCAGGTCGTCCACCATGTGAATCAGGCGCTGCGGGCGATCTTCATGTTCCGCCGCGACATCGATTACATCGTCAAGGACAGCAAGGTCGTCATCATCGACGAGTTCACCGGCCGCATGATGGACGGCCGCCGCTGGTCGGACGGTCTGCACCAGGCGGTGGAAGCCAAGGAAGGCGCCCATATCGAGCCGGAGAACCAGACGCTCGCCTCGATCACCTTCCAGAATTATTTCCGCATGTATCCCAAGCTCTCCGGCATGACCGGCACGGCCGCCACCGAGGCGGCGGAGTTCTACGACATCTACAAGATGAACGTGGTGACGATCCCCACCAACCTGCCGGTGCAGCGCAAGGACGACGAGGACCTGTTCTACAAGGATACCGAGGACAAGTTCCGCGGCATCGCGCGCACCATCCGCGAGCATCAGGCCAGCGGGCAGCCGGTGCTGGTCGGCACCGTCTCCATCGAGAAGTCGGAGATGCTCTCCGAATTCCTCAAGCAGGAAAAGGTCCCGCACAATGTGCTCAACGCCCGCTTCCACGAGCAGGAGGCAACCATCGTGGCGCAGGCCGGGCGGATGGGCGCGGTAACGATCGCCACCAACATGGCCGGGCGCGGCACCGACATTCAGCTTGGCGGCAACCTTGAATTTCGTGTTGAGGGCGAGCTGGGCGACATGCCCGAGGGGCCTGAGCGCGAAGCGGCTATCGAGCGCATCCGCCAGGAGATCGCGGTGGAACGCGAGCAGGTGCTGGCGGCGGGCGGGCTGTTCGTGCTCGGTACCGAGCGGCACGAGAGCCGGCGCATCGACAATCAGCTTCGCGGCCGTTCGGGCCGTCAGGGCGACCCCGGCCTTTCGCGCTTCTACCTCAGTCTCGACGACGATCTGCTGCGCATCTTCGGTCCGGACACGCTGTTCGCGCGGATGATGCGCTCCAGTCTGGAGGATGGCGAGGCGCTACCGCCCTCCAAGTGGATGTCCAAGGCGATCGAGACCGCGCAGAGGAAGGTCGAGCAGCGTAACTACGATATCCGCAAGCAGGTCGTCGAATATGACGACGTGATGAACGACCAGCGCAAGGTCATCTACGAGCAGCGCGCCGACATCATGGAGGCCGAGACGGTCAGCGAGATCGTCACCGAGATGCGGCATGAGACGATCAACACCATCATCGGCGCGGCGTGCCCGCACGGCACCTATCCCGAGCAATGGGATATCGCCGGGCTCAAGGCGCAGATCGAGGACAGGCTCGCGCTCACGCCGGATATCGACGGCTGGCTGGAGGAGCATACGGTCGAGCCCGATATCTTCGTCGAGCGGCTCATCGCCCTGTCGGACGCGGCGGTCGCCGAGAAGATCGCGCCGCTCAAGGAGGATGCCTGGGCGCAGATCGAGAAGAGCATCCTGCTCCAGAATCTCGACCATCACTGGAAGGAGCATCTCGCCACGCTCGACGCGTTGCGGCAGGTGGTCCATCTGCGCGCCTATGCGCAGAAGACGCCTCTCAACGAGTATAAGCAGGAGGCGTTCGCGCTGTTCGAGCGCATGCTGGAGAGCATCCGCGAGGACGTGACCCGCACGATCAGCCACCTGCAATTCGAGATGCAGGACCCAGCGCCGCCGCCACTGCCCGAGCTGCCGGCCTTCCTCACCAGCCACATCGACCCGTTCACGGGTGAGGACAACAGCGCGGATATCGACGCGGGCTCGCGCGGCTTCATCACCACGACGATCCCGCGCATGGCGACCGCGGCGCCGGCTGGCGAGGGCAACCCCTATGCCGGGCAGGATATCAGCCGCAATGCGCCGTGCCCTTGCGGATCGGGCGAGAAATACAAGCACTGCCACGGCGCACTGGCCTGAAACGGGTGAATTGAACGCGGCCAGTTGCAGGTCGATAACCGGCTGTGCCATTCCGGGCACGGGATCAGGGACCGGCTCCATCAAGTGCCGGCTCAATGCAGTGGAGGTGTCCGTGGCGATTCGCAGATGGCTATCAATGCTTGCCCGCCTCGGCCCCTTGCAAGGACCGTTGGCCGTCGTCACGCGCGTCACTGGATCGCCGGCGTTCGAGCGGGGCTTGCTTGGCTGGCTGGGGCGCCCGTTCGTCCGCTCCCGCTATGGCGTGCTGTTGAAGAGCAACTGGCCGGATAGCACCTTCGACATGTGCTATTTCGGACGTTACGGCCGCACGCTCTCCGACTTGCTGCGGGAGGAGGCGCGCCCGTTCGTCTTTCTGGATATCGGGGCGAACCAGGGTCTTTACGCGCTGCTGGCCGGCCAGATCGCCATTGTCGCGCCGCACTTGCCTTCGAGCCGGTACCGGCGACCTTTGCGCTGCTGGAAGCGAATATCGCGGCTAACCGGCTCGGCTCGATCGTGCGACCTGTCAACCGTGCCATCGCGGCGGAGATGGGAACGACGGCGATCCGGACGAACCCGGGACATAGCGGCGGCGCTTCCATGGCCGCGAGCAACGCGGTGGCGGGTGAGGAGATCGTCATCAATACGATCGACCATGACGGCCTCGATGCTCTGATCCCGCCGGGCGAGGAAGCGATTTTAGTGAAGATCGACGTCGAGGGGTTTGAGCCCATTGTCATTGAACAGCTCGTTCGATCCAGCCATATCGGCCGGATTACGACGCTCTTCTATGAGATCGACGAGAAATGGGTAGATCCGGCGTCGATGGAACAGATGCTCCGGTCCGCCGGCTTTAGCGGCTTCCGGAAGATTGCGGCGACGCCGGAGGCGACGCACTACGATGTGCTTGCCACACGCTGAGAGGCTGGTCGCTGGCGGCGATCACTCCCGCGCCAGCCAGACGAGACCGATCAGGCTGACCATCCCCGCCGCCGAGAGGTAAAGCCCCACGGACCCGATGCCGTGGGTGCTCACCAGATATTGGGCGATGATGGGCGCCAGCGCGCCGCCCAATATGCCGCCCACGTTGAAGGCGAAGGACGAGCCGGAGTAGCGCACGCGCGCCGGGAACAGGCTGGTCAGCCATTCGCCGAGCGGTCCGTAGGCGAAACCCATGATGAACAGCGCGACGGCGAGCACGATGAACAGCAGGCCCGGCTGCGCCGCATCGAACCCGATGCCGAAGACGAAGCCGAGCGGCACCGTCGCCGCGCAGCCGGCGACCAGCGCCCGGTGCGCGGTTGTCTTGTCCGACCACCAGCCGGCGAGCAGGATGCCCAGCGCCAGCATGACGATGGCGCCAAGCTGGATGGCGAGCACCTCCTCGCGCGGCATGCCGAGCATGGTGGTCGCATAGCCGAGCGCGAACGCAGTGGAGATATAGAACAAGGCAAAGCAGGCGACGACCGCGAAGGTGCCGGCCAGCGTCTGCCGGGCGTGGCGCGTGAGCAGTTCCGCAAGCGGCACGGCGGCGGGCGGCTTTTCGGCCAATGCGGCCTTGAACTCCGGCGTCTCGCCCAGCTTGAGGCGCACCCACAGGCCGATGATGACGAGCAGCGCGCTGAACACGAACGGCAGGCGCCAGCCCCAGCGCACGAAATCGGCCTCGCTCAGCCACAGGCCGAGCAGCAGGAACAGCCCGTTGGCGGCGATGAAGCCGAGCGGCGCGCCGAGCTGCGGCATCATGCCGAACCGCGCGCGCCAGCCGGGCGGGGCGTTCTCCACCGCCAGCAGCGCCGCGCCGCCCCACTCGCCGCCGAGGCCGAAGCCCTGGCCGAAGCGCAGGATGCACAGCAGCAGCGGCGCCCACCAGCCGATCATCGCATAGGTCGGCAGGAAGGCGATCAGGAAGGTGGAGGCGCCCATCAGCAGCAGCGAGGCGACCAGCGTGGACTTGCGCCCGATCCGGTCGCCGAAGTGGCCGAACACCGCTGCGCCCAGCGGCCGTGCGAGGAAGGCGAGGGCGAAGCTCGCATAAGCAGCTAGCAACTGCGCCGCTGGCGATGAGGTGGGGAAGAACAGCGGCCCGAAGACGATGCTGGCCGCTGTCGCATAAACATAGAAATCGTAGAATTCGATGGTGGTGCCCGCGAGGCTGGCGACAAGGACGCGCTTGTGCCGCACCATGGCGGCAAGGCCGCCGGGTTGCGCCACTGCGCTGTCCGCCATCCCGCTCATGCGTCCCCCTCTCGCTCTATGCCCGCTTTCTCACTGCCCCATGCCGTTACCGACGAATATGCCCGAGCGCCAGCATGGTTATGGCGGGGAGGTCGGCACGATGTTGGTCCGGACAGATCCTCGCCCATCACCCCCGCCGCCGCTGGTTCAGCACCTCATAGGCCATCACCGCCCCGGCGACCGAGGCGTTGAGACTGTCCGCGCGACCCATCATCGGGATCTTCACCAGCAGGTCGCAGGCGGCCTCATAGTCTGCCGGCAGGCCGCGTGCCTCGTTGCCGATCAGAAGGAACGTGGGCGCCTCGTAATGCGGTTCCTGATAGTCGAAATCGGTATTGAGGCTGGTGCCGACGAGCTGGCCCGGCCCGGTGCGCAGCCAGGCGAGGAAGTCCGGCCAGTCCGCATGGGCGATGGCCTGGGTGAACAGCGCTCCCATCGAGGCGCGCACCGTCTCCACCGAGAAGGGATCGACGCAATCGTCGACGAGGATGACGCCGCCCGCGCCCACCGCATCGCCGATCCGCATCAGCGTGCCGAGATTGCCGGGGTCGCGCATCGCCTGCGCCACGAACCAGATCGGCGCGGCGTTCCGGTCGAGCGCGGGCAGGGGCGTCAGCCGGTCGCGATAGATGCCGACCACCGCCTGCGCATTCTCCTTGCCGGAAATCTTGCCGAGAATATCGGGCGTGGTGAGGACCACCTCGCCGCCGGCCGCTTCCACCGCGTCGACCAGCAGCTGCGCCAGCGGGTGCGGCCTGGTGCCGAGCGCGAGGAACAGCATCTCGGGCAGGATGCCTTGCTCGCGTGCTTCGGTGAGAATGCGCAGCCCCTCGGCGAGGAACAGTCCCTCGCGCTTGCGCAGCTTCTTCTCGCGCAGACTCCGCACGCGTTTAACGAGCGGGTTGGAAAAGCCGGTGATTTCGCGGGGCAAGAGCCGACCTATTCCTCGCCGAAGCGGTTCTCTATCAGCGCCGTGACCGCCTCCAGCGCGGCCTGTGCGTCGTCGCCGCTGGCGGAAATGACGATCTCGTCCCCCATGGCCGCACCCAGCATCATCAACCCCATGATCGACGTACCGACCACCTCATGCCCATCCTTGCGGACAGTGATAGTGGCGGGAAGTCCGCACGCCAGCGTGACGAACTTGGCGCTGGCTCGGGCATGCAGCCCCCGCTTGTTGATAATGCGGACAATCCTCTCTGCGGCCGTTTCGCTCATCGCACCTCGCTCAATTCATGTCGCCCAGCAGTTCCGAGGCGACGCTGATATATTTCCGGCCCGCCTCGCGTGCGGCGGCGACAGCCTCCGTCACCGACATGGTGCGGCGGGCGCTCTCCAGCCGAATCAGCATCGGCAGGTTGACGCCCGCGATCACCTCCACGCGCCCCGCGTCGAGCAGCGAGATGGCGAGGTTGGAGGGCGTTCCCCCGAACAGGTCGGTGAGCAGGATGACGCCCGAGCCATCATTGACCCGCTCGACGGCGGCCGCGATGTCGGCGCGGCGGACCTCCATGTCGTCGTCGGGGCCGATGCACACGGTCTCGATGGCCTCCTGCGGGCCCACGACATGCTCCATCGCAACGCGAAATTCGGTCGCCAGCCCGCCGTGCGTCACCAGCACTAGTCCAATCATGATCTGTCAGCGTCCCGCCATCTGATTGTCATTCCGCCCGCTTTGGCGCTGGCTCTCATAGGCGTCCAGCAGTGCCGATTCCAGGTTCCGATGGGCGACCGTGGGCGAAAAGCCGGCCGTGTGCAAGCGCTGCGCGATTTCCTCGGCCACGCACACCGAGCGGTGCCGCCCGCCGGTGCAGCCGAAGGCGATGGTGACATAGGCCTTGCCGTCCTCAGCGTAGCGCGGGAGCAGGGCGATGAGCAGAGTCTCGATTTGGGACAGCGCCGTCTCGAACAGCGGATCGGCCTGCACATAGGCGCGCACTGCATCGTCCAGCCCGGTGAGCGGGCGCAGCGTCTCGTCCCAATAAGGATTGCGCAAAAAGCGCATGTCGAACACGAAATCGGCGTTGCGCGGCACCCCGCGCGCGAAGCCGAAGGAAAGCAATGTCAGCGTCGATTCGAAGCTGCCGGCGAAGCGCTGGCGGATCGCCTGCTGCAAGCCGTTGCTGGTGAGGTCGCTGCTGTCGATCAGGTGATCGGCCGCGCGGCGCAGCGGTTCCAGCAACTCGCGCTCGCGGGCGATGCCGTCCGCCGCCGGCCGGTCGAGCGCCAGCGGGTGGCGCCGGCGCGTCTCATCGTAGCGCAACTCCAGCACGGCATCCGAGCAATCGAGGAACAGTATTTCGATAGGCCGATTGCCCCGGCCGCGCAGCGCGGCAACGCTGGCGAGCACCGTGTCGGCCGAGAAGCCGCGCGTGCGGGCGTCGATGCCGATGGCCAGCGGCCGTTCGCTCTCATCATGACCCGCCGGCGCGGGCGCGGCGAGCAGCCGGTCGAGCAGCGCCAGCGGCAGATTGTCGACCGTCTCCCAGCCGGCATCTTCCAGCGTGCGCAGGCTGGTCGACTTGCCGGCGCCGGAGAGGCCGGTGACGATGAGGATCGGCTTGGGGGCCGCAGGCGCGCTCATGGCCCGGTCTGCTCCCGGCCGATCCGCCGCAGCGCCAGTTCGGCCTTGATCGGCGCCGAGGCTTCCTTGCCCGCGAGGGTGACGAGGGGGAGGGCGATACCCGCCAGCATGATCGTGGGAACAGTCTCGGGCATGCGCTCGGGGGCCTCGTCCAATCTGATCGCCAGCGCGGCCGGCACCGTGTCGGCATGGGGCATGTCGACAAGTCCCAAGTGGCGGATTTCCATGCGGCCCGCAATGGTCGGGGGCGCGCCGAGCAGCAATTGGCCATCCCGTGCGGTGAGGGTGGTGTAATCATCGCTGATGAGCGTCGCCCCCCGGTCGATGAGGCGCAGCGCCAGATCGGACTTGCCCGCGCCGCTCGGTCCCATGATGAGCACGCCGCGCCCCTCGATGGCGACGCTGGTAGCGTGGACGGTCTCGTCGGGCGCCGCCGTCATGGTCGGTCCACCCCGCTCCGGTCGGGCGCCGGCCGGGCCGTGCGCGGCAGGGTGACGGCGAAGCGTGCGCCGCTCTTGCCGTCCGGCCGGTCCTCTACCGTGATGGTGCCGTGGTGCCCGTCGAGAATCGCGCGGGCGATGGCGAGGCCGAGGCCGCTATGCTTGCCGAATCCGTCGCGCTCCGGCCGCACGCTGTGGAAACGACGGAAGATCGCTTCCCGCTCGGCTTCGGGCACGCCGGGGCCGTCATCCTCGACCGCGATCAGCGCCTTGCCCTCCTGCGCATGCACGCTCACCCGCACCCGCCCGCTCTCGGGCGAGAAGGAGCGGGCGTTGTCTATAAGGTTCTCGATGACCCGCGCCAGCTTCTGCGGATCGCCGGTCACGAAAAGCTGCCCGCGCGGTGGCCCCAAATAGCTGATCTTGACGGCCGGGTCGGTCTCGCGCGCTGCCTGCGCCCGCACGATGCCGCCGATCAGCCGGCCGAGGTCGATCGGCTCGAACGGCGTGCGGGAGAGTTGGGCGTCGATGCGCGAGGCTTCGGCAATATCCGTCACCAGCCGGTCGAGCCGCCGCACATCGTCCTGCGCGATATCGAGCAGCTTGCCGCGCAGCGCCGGATCCTCGATCCGTGCCATGCCCTCCAACGCGGAGCGCAGCGATGCGATGGGGTTCTTGAGTTCGTGGCTTACATCGGCGGCGAAGGCGTCGGTAGCGTCGATCCGCTGGCGCAGTGCCTGGCTCATGTCCGAGACGGCGCGGGCGAGCATGCCGATCTCGTCGCGCCGGTCCGGCAGGCGGGGCACGATCACCTCGCGCGCGCGGCCGAGCCGCACCCTGACCGCCGCGCGGGCCAGCCGCCGCAGCGGCAGCACGATGGTGCGCGCGAGGAACAGCGAGAGCAGTACCGAGGCGAGGATGGCGGCGGCGAGGACGAGGCTGATGCGCAGCCGCTCGGCCCGGACGATCTCGGTGATGTCGCGCGCGTTGATCGTCGCCAGCAGCAACTCGCCGCTGCCGGCCAGCGGCCGTGCGGTGCTGAGGAACGGCGTGCGGTCCGGTGCGAAGCGGTAGGCGCCGGTGGTCGAGCCGTGCATCTGCGCCTTCTGCGCTTCCGGCCAGGCATCGCGCCGGTCGTCGCGCGGCTCGGTGAGATAGGGCGGGCTGGAGGCGAAGGCGATGGTCTCTACCACCCGGTCGAGCACGCGGGCGATGCGGATATGGATGGGGTCGTCCTTGGGGTCCCGCAGCGTATAGGTCGGCGGCGCGAGGGCAAAGCTGTCGGCCACCTTGGCGCCGTCCGCATTGTAGATGCGCAGCCGCAGTCCGGTCGCCCCGGCGGTGCGGATCAGCAGGCCCCTGCGCTCGGTCGGTGAGCCGGTTTCCATCGCGGTGGCGATCAGCGCCGTCTCGCGGCCGATCGAGACCAGCCGCCCGTCGATCAACCGCGTGCGATAGCTGTCCAGGTAGAAGAAGCCGCCCGCGAGGATGGCGAGCGCGAAGATGTTGACCGCCAGGATGCGGCGGGTGAGCGAGATGCGCGTGGTCCATTCGCCGCCCGCATGTCGCTCCTCACTCCTCGTTGAAGCGGTATCCGGCGCCATAGAGCGTGTCGATCGCGTTGAAATCCGGCGCCACCTCGCGGAACTTGCGGCGGAGGCGCTTGATGTGGCTGTCGATGGTGCGGTCGTCGACATAGATGTCGTCCTGATAGGCCGCGTCCATCAGTTGGTTGCGCGTCTTGACGATGCCGGGGCGCTGGGCGAGCGCTTCCAGGATCATGAACTCGGTGACGGTGAGCGCTACGTCCTTGCCGTCCCACTGCACGCGGTGGCGAGCCGGGTCCATCACCAGCCGGCCGCGCACGATGGCTTCGGGCAGATCCTCTTCCTCGGCCCCGTCCTCGCTGTCCGGACGTTGGCCGAGCGCGACGCGGCGCAGCAGCGCGCGGATCCGCGCGATCAGCAGCCGCTGGGAGAAGGGCTTGGCGATGTAATCGTCCGCCCCCATGGCGAAGCCGAGCGCCTCGTCCAGCTCGTCGGTCTTGGAGGTGAGGAAGATGAACGGCAGGTCGTTTTTCTCGCGCAGCCGGCGCAGCAGTTCGATCCCGTCGAGGTTGGGCATCTTGATGTCGCACACCACCAGGTCCGGCGGATTGTCGGTCAATGCCTTGAGGGCGGCGCCCCCATCCGAATAGAGGCGCGTGACGAAACCCTCGGCGATCAGGGCGATGCTGAGTGACGAGAGGATGTTGCGGTCATCATCGACCAACGCGATCGAAGCGCTCATCGTGCCGGGCACTCGCTGCCGTTGTGCAAGCGCCCCGACTAGACGAACCGATCTGGCCGCGCAACAAGAGCCGGCCCGCGTTCCGTGTCCGCCCCCCGCCGCGTCCGGCCCGAAAGGGGTAAATTCAGGGTAAACGAGACGGCAGGGCGTTTGACGGTCAGCGGCCGAATGCGTAATGCGGCCTCATTGTCAATTTCATTGTTGTCTGGGCAGGCGCACGGCTGACCGTCGGCGGCTCCCCGGCTTTGAGACTTAGGAGACAAGTGTGCGGACTCAATCTTCCTTCGGCTTGAAAGATCAAGGTATCGAAACGTCGGCCGACATTGCGTGGAACTGGCTGACGGCGCCGCTGGTCGAGGCCGCGCTCCGCAATGGCGAAGGCCGGCTGGCCAAGGATGGCCCGCTGGTCGTCGAAACCGGCAAGCACACTGGCCGCGCCGCCAAGGACAAGTTCATCGTGCGCGACGCCACCACCGAGGAGACGATCGGCTGGGGCGCCGTCAACGTGCCGATGACGCCCGCGCATTTCGCCACGCTCAAGGCGGATTTCCTCGCGGCGCTCGCCGAAAAGAAGCAGCTCTACGTGGCTGACCTTTACGGCGGCTCGCAGGCCGAGCATCGCGTGCAGGTGCGCGTCATCAACGAGCTGGCGTGGCACAATCTGTTCATCCGTACGCTACTGGTGCGCCCGGAGCGGGCTGCGCTGGCCGATTTCGTGCCGGAATATACCATCATCGACCTGCCGAGCTTCCGCGCCGACCCCGCGCGCCACGGCTGCCGCAGCGAGACGGTGATCGCCGTCAACTTCACCGAGAAGCTGATCCTCATCGGCGGTACGGCCTATGCCGGTGAGATGAAGAAATCCGTGTTCGGCATCCTCAACTATCTGCTGCCGGCCAAGGGGATCATGCCGATGCACTGCTCGGCCAATATCGGCCCCAAGGGCGATACCGCCGTGTTCTTCGGCCTGTCCGGCACCGGCAAGACCACGCTCTCGGCCGATGCCTCGCGCACGCTGATCGGCGATGACGAGCATGGCTGGTCGGATACCGCCGTGTTCAACTTCGAGGGCGGCTGCTACGCCAAGATGATCAACCTCTCGGCAGAAGCCGAGCCGGAGATCTTCGCCACCACCAAGCGTTTCGGCACGGTGCTGGAGAATGTGGTGATCGACGCCGAGACGCGCGAACCGGACTTCGCGGACAACAGCCTCGCCGAGAACAGCCGTGGCTCCTACCCGATCGACTTCATCCCTAACGCATCGAGCGATAATCTCGGCCCGGTGCCGCAGAACATCATCTTCCTGACGGCGGATGCCTATGGCGTGCTGCCGCCCATTTCGCGGTTGACGCCCGATCAGGCGATGTATCACTTCCTCTCGGGCTACACTGCGCGCGTCGCGGGCACCGAGATCGGCGTGACCGAGCCGAGCGCAACCTTCTCCACCTGCTTCGGCGCGCCGTTCATGCCCCGCAAGCCCAGCGTCTACGGCAATCTGCTCAAGGAGCGGATCGCCAAGGGCGGTGTCCATTGCTGGCTGGTCAACACCGGCTGGACCGGCGGCAAATATGGCGTCGGCTCGCGCATGCCGATCAAGGTGACGCGCGCGCTGCTCAACGCCGCGTTGGACGGCAGCCTCAACGCGGCCGAGTTCTGTATCGACCCCAATTTCGGGTTCGAAGTGCCGGTGTCGGTCGCGGGCGTGGACAGCGCGATCCTCGATCCGCGCCAGACCTGGGCGGACAAGGCGGCTTATGACGAGGCCGCGCGGGTGCTGGTGAGCCAGTTCGTCGAGAACTTCACGCAGTTTGCCGATGACGTCGACGCCTCCGTGCGCGACGTGATGGCGGGCGTCGCCGCCTGAGGCGGGGTGGGCGGCCGCTGCGCCGCATGGCATGAGTTCGCTTTCTGGACGGCGGCCATCCGTGATAGGGTGGCCGCCGTTCGACATTTGGGAAGGGATTTCGACCATGGGTATGTTCGACGGCATTCTCGGCAATCTCGACGACATCGCGGGCAAGCTCGGCCTGCCGGCGGAGCAGGTTCAGGCGATCGTGCAGGGCTTGCAGGAGAAAGTGGCGGGCGGTGGCGATCACCTCTCCGCGCTGACCCAGGTCGCGCAGGAGCACGGCCTCTCGCTCGACAGCCTCAAGGGCATGCTTGGCAATGCCGGCGAGGGTGCGGGCGGTCTGCTCGGCCAGATCACCGGCGCGCTCGACAAGGATGGTGACGGCAACCCCCTCAACGACCTTGGCGGCCTGGCCAAGGGCCTGTTCGGCAAGGAATAGGTTGGGCGCGAGCAAACGCTGCTCCACGAGCGGCACCGCTCCCGCAACGCGAAATAATTGACCGCTGCGCTGGGCGGGGACGCATGGGGCATGTCAAGCCCGCGTTGTGCTCCTGCGAAAGCAGGAACCCAGGGCCCAACCGCAGTGCCCTATCGCCCTGGGCTCCTGCCTTCGCAGGAGCGCGGTGTTATGCGATAAGGGCTATGTCCGTCCGGCTTCCGCCGTATCCTATCGTCCAGAGATTGGAGATAGCGGCCGCCCATCAAGCAGAGACGTGTTCCATCAAGCAATGACGTGTTTGCGGTTCCGTCCCCCGTTCGTGTCGAGCGAAGTCGAGACACGCGATGCGCTTCCCTCGCGTCTCTACCCTCGAATGGCCAGCGCCCTTTCCGAACGGGGCGGAGCCGTCCCTTTCCATTCGTTCTGGGCGCGTCGAAGGACCGTCCCCATCGACTGCCGGAGGCAGTCGATGGAACCGCACTTTTGCGATCTGCCCGCGAGCAGGGGGCGACCGTTCGGCAGGCTCAGGGCGAACGGGTCGGTCCGATCCCGATCCACCTTGGAACTGCGACACCAGAAACGGACCCACCGCCCTTCACTCGGGTAGCGCCTCCACGATCAGCGTCGAACCCTTCACCGCCACCACCACCATATGCGCGCCCACCGGCGCGTCCGGCCCCTGTGCAGACCATGAGCCATCGTCGATCCGCACGCGTCCTTCGCCATGGGCGATCGCCTCGCTCACCACGACATGGCGGCCGATCATCCGCGCCGAGCGGTCATTGAGCAGCCGGTCCTCCGGTTCGACCGGCCGTGCGAGATACCAGAGCCGTCCGCCGCTCACCGACAGCGCGCTGAAGATGGCGAAGGCGAGGAGCTGGAAGGAATCGTCCAGCGGCACCACCAGCGAGAGGCCGGCGGTCAGCGCGGCGGCGAGCGATAGCCAGATGAGGAACACGCCCGGCAGCGTCATCTCCGCCACCGCCAGCACGATGGCGACGATGCCCCAGATGATCGCCGGATGGGCGCCGCCGAACAGATCGCTTATCACGGGTTCTTCGTCCTTGGCAGGCCGCTGCCGGTGCGCGGCGCGCCCGCATCGTCCAGCCCCAGCGCCTCGCGGGCAAGCGCGCCGATGCCGCCGATGCTGCCGATGAGCTGGGTCGCCTCGACCGGGAACAGGATTGTCTTGGCATTGGGCGAAGTGGCGAACTGGCTCACCGCCTCGACATATTTCTGGGCAACGAAATAGTTGATCGCCTGCGCGTTGCCGCCGGCGATGGCCTCGCTCACCATGGTGGTGGCCTTCGCCTCGGCCTCCGCCTCGCGCTCGCGCGCTTCGGCATCGCGGAAGGCGGCCTCGCGCCGGCCCTCGGCTTCGAGGATCTGCGCTTGCTTGGCGCCTTCCGCACGCAGAATCTCGGCGCTCTTGAAGCCCTCGGCATCGAGGATGTTGGCGCGCTTCTCGCGCTCCGCCTTCATCTGCCGCGCCATGGCGTTGACGATATCCTGCGGCGGCCGGATATCCTTGATCTCGACGCGGGTGATCTTGACGCCCCAGGCATTGGTCGCGTGATCCACCACGGAGAGCAGCCGCGCGTTGATCTCGTCGCGCTTGGAGAGGGTTTCGTCGAGGTCCATCGAGCCCATCACCGTGCGCAGGTTGGTGGTGGCAAGCTGGAGCAGAGCGATGCTGAGCTGGCTCACCTCATAAGCGGCCTTGGCGGCGTCCAGCACCTGGAAGAACACCACGCCGTCCACCGAGACCATCGCATTGTCCTTGGTGATGATCTCCTGGCTCGGCACGTCGATGACCTGCTCCATCATGTTGATCTTGCGGCCGACACGATAGAAGAAGGCAGGGTAGAGGTTGAAACCGGGCGCCGCGACTTCCGTGAAACGGCCGAACCGCTCGATGGTATAGCGATAGCCCTGGCGGACGATCTTCACGCTCGCCGCCAGATAAAAGACCGCCAGGACGGCGATGAAAAGTGCGAAGGTGATGATGTCCATGGCCGATGGCCTCCTGCTTCCCCTCTCGTTACTATGTCCCGACAAGCGTCGCTCTGGAAGCGGAATCGCATGAACAAGGAGAATGGTCGCGATGAACAAAAGCAGCGAACGGAACGGGGATCAGTTGCCGCTGCGGCTGGTACGCACCATGCTGTTCGTGCCGGCTTCGCGCCCGCGCGCGATCGAGAAGGCGCGGACGCTCGACTGTGATTTCATCATCCTGGATCTTGAAGATTCCGTGCTGCCGGAAGATCGGGACAAGGCGCGGCAGGCGGCGGTCGATGCGGTCAAGGCGGGGTTTGACGGTCGACCCTGTGCTATCCGCATCAATGGCGAGGGGCGGCGCGATCATGGGCTCGACATGGTGGCCGTGCGCGCTGCCGCGCCGCCTTATGTAATCGTGCCCAAGGTAATCGAGGCGCGGCAGGCGCATGACGTTCATCTCGTCACCCAGCGGCAGATCATCCCGATGATCGAGAGCCCCACCGGCCTCGTCAACGCCCAGCGCATCGCGCGCGAGCCGGGCGTGGTGGCGCTGCTCGCCGGCACCAACGATCTGCGCCGGGGTCTGGGTGTGCCGCCGGATGCGCCGCGTAGCGCCATCTCCTTCGCGCTCCAGTCGATCGTGCTGGCGGCGCGCGCGGCAGGGGTCGCGGTGTTCGACGGCGTCTATAACGGTCTCGACGATCTGGATGGGCTGACCCGCGAGTGTGAGGAAGGCCGCCAGATGGGCTTCGACGGCAAGTCGATCATCCACCCCAGCCATATCGAGATCGCCAACAAGGCTTTCTCACCCAGCGAGCCGGCACTGCACAATGCCAAGGCGCTGATCGAAGCCTATACCGGCGGCGCCCAGCGCTATGACGGCCGCATGATCGAGGCGATGCACGTCGAGGAAGCCAAGATGCTGATCGAGCGGGCGGAGCGCCACGGGCAAGCCTAGCACGTCCGATAGAGCGGCACTTGTCGCCCGTGGGCGGCGTCGGCTCAGCGCGATCGCGAGCGGGAGGTGTTCAGCGCCACGGCCGCGCGAATGAGCGCCATAAAGGCGTCCTCGTCGATGGTGTCGCCCTCATGGAAATCAATTGCGCGCCGCGTGTTGCCCTCCAGGCTGGCGTTGAACAGCCGGGCCGGGTCGTCGAGCGCCGCGCCCTGGGCGAAGGTTGCCTTCACCTTGTCCTTGTAGGTCTCGCCCGTGCAGACGATGCCCTGATGGGACCAGGTCGGCACGCCCCGCCATTTCCATTCCTCGACGATGTCGGGATCGGCCTGCTTCACGAGGCTGCGGAGCCGGGCGAGCAGGGCGCCTCTCCAGTCGCCGAGCCCCGCGATCTTCGCGTCGATAAGCTGAGAGGCCGATTGTTCTGCGTCGGATCGTATCGGAACCATGGCTGCGCTCCGTTTGGCGTCAGGTCGATAATCGGCGCGTGCGGCGTTCCTTTTCAACAAGGAAAAGGTCGGCTGAGCCTCAAGGCGGGGGAGGCGAGGGGGCAAGCGGATCGCGCTCCCGCAACGAAGATTCCCCACCCCCTAGCCCAATCCGCCCGAAATGGTTACATGGGCCGCCACCGAGTCCCCTGGGGACCCTCAAGCATCAGGTGGCAAACATATGGATATTCGTCTCGGCCTCACCTTTGACGACGTGCTGTTGCAGCCGTGCGCATCGAGCGTGCTGCCCAGCCAGGCCGACGTGTCGACGCGGGTGAGCCGCGACATCGCGCTCAACATTCCCATTCTCTCCTCCGCCATGGATACGGTGACGGAAGCCGACATGGCGATCGTCATGGCGCAGTTGGGCGGCATCGGCGTGCTGCACCGCAATCTCTCGATCAAGGAGCAATGCGCCGCCGTTCGCGCGGTCAAGCGGTTCGAGAGCGGCATGGTGGTCAACCCCATCACCATGCAGCCGGACCAGCCCTTGTCCGATGCGCAGGCGCTGATGACGCGGCACAAGATCAGCGGCATTCCCATTGTCGAGGCGTCGGGCAAGCTGGTGGGCATCCTCACCCACCGTGACGTGCGTTTCGCCGAGAACCCCCGCCAGCCGGTGCGCGAGCTGATGACGCAGGAGAATCTGGCAACCGTGCGTGTCGGCGTTTCGCAGGAGGAGGCGCAACGCCTGCTCCACCAGCGCCGCATCGAGAAGCTGCTGGTGGTGGACGATGCGTTTCGCTGCGTCGGCCTCATCACCGTCAAGGACATCGAGAAGGCCGTTACCTATCCGCAGGCGACCAAGGATGGGAGCGGCCGGTTGCGGGTCGCGGCGGCAACCACCGTGGGCGACAAGGGCGTCGAGCGCACCGAGGCGCTGATCGACGCGGAGTGCGACCTGATCGTCGTCGATACCGCGCATGGCCACTCGAAGATGGTGGCCGAGACGGTCGCGCGCATCCGCAAAATGTCCAACGCCGTGCAGCTCGTCGCCGGTAATGTCGCGACGGGTGACGCCACCCGCGCGCTGATCGACGCGGGCGCGGACGGCGTGAAGGTCGGCATCGGCCCCGGTTCCATCTGCACCACGCGCGTCGTCGCGGGCGTCGGTGTGCCGCAGCTCACCGCGATCATGGATGCGGCGGAGGAAGCCGCCAAGAGCAACGTGCCGGTGATCGCGGACGGCGGCCTGCGCACCTCGGGCGACGTTGCCAAGGCGCTGGCCGCGGGCGGCGCGGCGGTGATGGTCGGCTCGCTGCTGGCCGGCACCGAGGAAGCGCCGGGCGAAACGTTCCTCTATCAAGGCCGCGCCTACAAGAGCTATCGCGGCATGGGTTCGGTCGGCGCGATGGCGCGGGGCAGCGCGGATCGCTACTTCCAGCAGGACATCAAGGACCAGATGAAGCTGGTGCCGGAAGGGATCGAGGGTCAGGTGCCCTACAAGGGTCAGGTCAAGGACGTGATCCACCAGCTCGTCGGCGGCATCAAGGCGGCAATGGGCTATACCGGCAGCGCCACCATCAAGGATCTGCAAGCCAATGCGCGCTTCGTGCGGATCACTAATGCCGGCCTCTCGGAGAGCCACGTCCATGATGTCACCATCACCCGCGAGGCACCCAATTATCCCACGCGCTAGGCACTCATGATCGAGTTTCCGCCTCATATCCCGATCCTGATCGGCTGGGATCCGGCGAAACCGGGCGACAGGATGGTGCTTGATCACGCCCGCCATGCCAGCGGGCAACGGTGCGAAGAGGCGGGCAGGGTCTTTGTCGCGGAGAGAGCGGCAACCTTCTCCGCGCCGGGGGACAAGGGCTACTGGCACCTCTGTGCTCCGACGCCGTCGGGCAAAACCCATGATCGCGCATTCGAGCAGCGGCCATGACCCCCGCCGCCCGCGTGCAGGCCGCCATCGAGCTGCTGGACCGCATCATCGCCGCCGCGCGCGATGACGGGGCTGCCGCCGACACGCTGATCGCCCGTTATTTCAAGGACCGGCGCTACGCAGGCTCGAAGGACCGCCGTGCGGTGCGCGAGTTGGTCTATCGCGCCATTCGCCGCCATGGGGAGCGGCCCGAGAGCGGTCGCGCGGCCATGCTCGGGCTGGCCGGCGAGGACGAGGCGCTGGCGGCCCTGTTCGACGGTTCGCCGCACGGCCCCGCGCCGATCCAGCCTGACGAGCCGGGCGTGCCGCCATCGCTGCTGCCGGGGTGGATCGCGCCGGAGCTGGCCGCACTGGTCGACGGTGCCGAGCAGACGGAATTACTGTCTCGCGCTCCGCTGCATCTGCGTGTCAATGCGCTCAAGGCCGCGCGGGACGATCTGCTCGGCCATTGGCCCGACGCACGGCCGCTGGCGCATCTGTCCCACGGCATCGCGCTCCCGGCCGGCACCGATGTCGAGCGCGATCCGCTGCTTCAGACCGGCCAGATCGAGGTGCAGGACGGCGGCAGCCAGCTCATCGCGCTCGCCTGTGCCGCGCGATCCGGCATGACGGTGCTGGATCTGTGCGCCGGCGGCGGTGGCAAGACGCTGGCGCTGGCGGCCGATATGGCGGGGCAGGGGCGGCTCATCGCGGCCGATACGGCGCGCGACCGGCTGGCGCGGCTCATGCCCCGCGCCCGGCGCGCCGGGGCGGAGGCGATGATCGAGACGCTGCTGCTCGATCCCGGTCGGGAGGCCGAGCGCCTCGCACCGCTTGCCGGCCAGTGCGACGTGGTGCTGGTCGATGCGCCGTGCAGCGGCGCCGGCACATGGCGGCGCAATCCCGAGGCGCGCTGGCGCCTCACCCCCGCGCGGCTTGATCGCGTCGCCGCGTTGCAGGCGCATCTGCTGACGGTAGCCGCGCCGCTGGTCAAGCCGGGCGGACGGCTGGTCTATGCCGTCTGCTCGCTGCTCGACCGCGAGGGGCGCGGGCAAATTCAGCAGTTTGAAAGCTTGCATCCGGCATGGCAGGCGCGTCGGGAAACCGCGATGGGACGGCCGTGGGGCGCGGGCACCTTGCTCACGCCCTATCATGATGGAACGGACGGCTTTTTCTTCGCGGCCCTCGAAAAACCATGCTAGCGTTTCGTTTCATGGCGTTGCACGCACGCGGTTCACTCTGGGAGACGGTCATGCGGTTCACCCCCGCGTCCATTTTGCTGGCAAGCGCACTGGCCCTCACGGCCAGCTCCACGCTCGGCCAGAAAGCGAGCCGCACCGCCGTGGCCGCGGTTCCTGCCGACGCGCGCGCGGCGACGTGGGTCGAGAAGGGCAAGCAAGCACTGGCCGCACAGGACGTGGCCAAGGCGCGCGAGGCCTACGAGACCGCGCTGCTCCTCGCCCCGGCGGACAAGGCCACCTACCTCGCGCTCGGCAAGATCGCGCGCCTCCAGAAGATGCCGGGCAAGGCAATCCGCTATTATAGCCGCGTGCTCGACGACGAGCCGGACAATCAGGCCGCGCTCCAGGGCGAAGGGCTGGCGATGATGGAGAAGGGCGCGACCGAGAGCGCCCGCGAGACGCTCGCCCGGCTCCAAAAGACCTGCAAGGCAAGCTGCCCCGCCGCCGAGCCGCTGATCGCCGCCATCGCTGCCGGTGCGCCGAAAGTGGTTTCGGCCGAAGCGGCTGCCAAGCCCGCGTCTGCGGAGCCTGTCGAGCAGCAGTAAGAGCGCGGGTTGGGCTCGCCACCTCGTCGGCCAGCCACTGTGTTTAGAGAGATTTAGAGCGTCATCTCTCTGTTCGCGCGCGTGCTGTTTTCGTCATCGCACATTTATTCCAGCGCAAGCGGGCTGCCTCCCAGCAAACATGTGCTCCTGCGAAAGCAGGAGTTCAGGACCCAGCCGCAATGCCTTGCCGCCCTGGGCCGCTACCGGCGCAGGAGCACTGCGACGATCTCAACCTGTCCTGATTGTGCTCGACGCGACCGGATGCCGCACCTTTCCGCTCAGCCCGCTGCGTCCATCAACCGCGCGACCGTCACGAAATCCTCCACCGTCAGCGTCTCGGCCCGCCGGCTGGCGTCGATCCCGGCGGCGGCGAGCGCATCGAGCGCGCCGGGCAGGCCCTTGAGGCTCTGGCGCAGCATCTTGCGGCGCTGACCGAAGGCGGCAGCGGTGAGGCGGCTCAGTGTCGTCACCGCCACGCCCGCCGGCGCCTCGCCCGGTACGATGTGGACGATGGCGGACATCACCTTGGGCGGCGGCGTGAAGGCGGAGCGGTGGACGCGCATCGCGATCCGCGCCATCGCGCGCCATTGGGCGAGGACCGCCAGCCGGCCATAGGCATCGCTGCCGGGCCGGGCGACGATCCGCTCGGCGACTTCGGCCTGGAACATCAGCGTCGCCGAGTGCCACCAGGGCGGCCAGGTCGCGCTCTCCAGCCAGTCGACCAGCAGCGCGGTGCCGACATTATAGGGCAGGTTGGCGACGATATGGGCGGGGCCGCCGCACGCCTCCACCGGAGTCACCGCCAGCGCGTCGCCCTCGATCACCCGGAGCTGCCCCGGAAAGGCATCGGCAAGCTCGGCCAGCGCCGGAATGCAGCGCGCGTCGCGCTCCACCGCCGTTACCTGCGCGCCCGCACGCAGCAGAGCGCGGGTCAGCCCGCCGGGGCCGGGGCCGACCTCGAACACGCGCTCGCCAGCCAGCGCGCCGGGTACGGCGGCGATCCGGTCGAGCAACTGCTCGTCGAGCAGGAAATTCTGGCCCAGCGCCTTGCTGGCGCGCAGGCCGTGCGCCGCGATCACCTCGCGCAGCGGGGGCAGGGCAGGCGGCACCGCGCTCAGACCAGATCGGCTTGCGCCCGCCGGCAGATTTCGGCGTCGCGCGCCATGCGGATGGCGGCGATCATCGCGCCGGGGTGGGCATGGTCGCGCCCGGCGAGGTCGAAGGCGGTGCCGTGGTCTGGCGATGTGCGCACGATCGGCAGGCCGAGTGTGATGTTGACGCCTTCGTCGAAGCAGAGCGTCTTGATCGGGATCAGCGCCTGATCGTGGTAGCAGCAGAGCGCGGCATCGTAGGTCGCCCGCGCACGCGGCGTGAACATGCCGTCGGCGCTGAGCGGGCCGACGATGTCCACCCCTTCCTCGCGCAGTGCGGCGATTGCCGGCTCGATAAGGGTGATCTCCTCGTCGCCGAGCAGGCCGCCCTCGCCGGCATGGGGATTGAGGCCCGCCATGGCGAGGCGCGGCTGCTCGATACCGAAGAAGCGCTTGAGCCCCCGCACCGTCGCCACCGCCCGGTTGCGGATCAGCGATGCGGTCAACACCTGCGGCACCTGCACGAAGGGAATGTGGATGGTCAGCGGCACCACCCGCAGGCCGGGGCCGGCGAGCATCATCACGATGTTATCGCGCGAGACACCGCAGCGCTCGGCGACGAATTCGGTCTGACCGGGATGGGTGAAGCCGGCCTGCGCAAGCTGCGCCTTGGAGACCGGGCCGGTGACGAGCGCGCTCGCGCTTTCCGCGCGGACGAGCCCGGTGGCGCATTCCAGCGCCTGAAAAGCGCAGCGCGCCCCGTCCAGCGTCGGGTTGCCGGGGACGATCTCGCCCACATCGGCGATTTGCAGGCAGGGCAGCGCGCGGTCGAACACGCCCGCCGCCTCGGCCGGATCGTGGATGCGCGCCAGCGGCCCGTCCCATACGGTGCGGATCGCCGCCAGGTCGCCCACCACGAAGAAAGGCGGAAGCTGCTCCCGCGCACGCAACTCCCACGCCTTGGCGATCACCTCCGGCCCGATCCCCGCCGGGTCGCCCAGCGAAATTGCGATCGGGCCGGACAAGGCGGCGTCTGGCGGGTGCCCGTCCATGGGTTTAGTTATAGTCGATCACGGCGTCGCGGCGCAGGTCGCGGAGATAGGTGCGGGCGCGTTTGTTGACGCGCTCCTCCTCCATCTGGGACATGATCTGGTCAAACGAGGGGGAGCCGGCGTCCTGTGGCTCGTCACGGCCGCACAGCACCAGCGCGCGTACGCCTTCGGCGGCGGAGCCGAACGGCGGCGTCGCCTCGCCCACCTGCATGGAGAGCAGGATGTTCTGGAGCTGCGGCGGCAGGTTGCGGGCGGGAATATCGTTCTCGACCACGGTGGCGCCGATCCGGTCGGCCAGTTCGGACACCGCGCCGCAGCCCCGCATGGTTCTGATCGCCTCGCTAAAGGTATCGGCACGCTTCTGCGCGTCCGCCGCCGATGTGCCGGGGGGGAAGTCGATGGCGATCTGCTTGAGGCTGAGGATCGCGTCGCGCGGATCGGCGGTCAGCACCTGACGCTTGTCCATGAGATAGACGATCGAGAAGCCGCCCGGCACCGCGATCGGCCCGGCGACCTGCCCGACCTGGAGCTGCTGCGCGGCGGCCTGCAATTCCTCGGGGAGCTGCGGCAGCCGCACCCAGCCGAGGTCGCCGCCCACCGCCGCCGTCGAGGCTTCCGAATATTGCCGTGCATAGGCCTGGAACGAGCCGCCGTTGCGGATCTGCTCCAGGATCTGCTCGCCATTGTGCTCGACCTGCTGGCTGTTCTCGGGCGTGGCGGAGAGGTAAATTTCGCCGATGCGGAACTCGTCGCTGCCCTTGGCAGCTTTCAGCCGGTCGACGACCGCGCGCACCTCCTCCTCGGAGACATTGACGAACGGCTGGACCTCACGCCGCAGCAGGCGGTTCCACGCGACCTCGCCCTCGATCTGCCGTTTGATGCTGCGCTCGGATGAGCCCTGCGAGGCAAGATATTTGGAGAAGCCGTCGGGCGAATATTTGAAGTTGCTGGCGACGCGCGCGTAATTCTCGTTCAATTCTTGCGGCGCGATCTTGATGTCCTTGGCGGCCGCTTCCTGGATTTGCAGCGTCTCGTCGATCAGGTTACGCAGCACCTGGAGCCGAAGGCGGTCGCGCTCCTCGTCGCTCACCTTGCCGCCATTAGCGAGCACGACCAGCGCGAGCCGCTGCTCGACATCGGTCTCGGTGATGACCTCGCCGTTCACCAGCGCGGTCGCGCGGCGCACATTGGGGTCCCGCTTGCCGAACAAGGTGACGGATTCGGGAATGTCCAGCGCGGACGAAGGCGCACTGACCGCGTCGTCCTGCGCCGGCTGGGCGGTGGCGCCCTGCACCAGCAGGCAGCCGCCGAGCCCGGCGATCATCGCGATGGTGAAACGGGTGGACATGGTCTTCACGTCGATCAAACTGCTCTCCATTCGGAAAGGGCCATCATCCCTGCCTTCCGCTTGCTGTCCCGGCGCATAATCCGCCCCGGCTTAACCCCGGCTGAGCGCGCCGGGCCGGCAGGGCTACCGGAGACACGCGACGGACCGTCTTACAGACCCAGATTCTTAAATACCAGCCGGAGCTGGAAGGAATTGCCGCGCCGCGCATCGCCCACCGTCTGATAGTCGCGCCGCCAGGTGAAGCCCATTTCCAGGCAGTCGTCCTCATAAGCGATGCCGACGCGGTGGCGCACCGGTTCGAAGCCGGAGAGGGTGCTGGTCGGGTCGTCGGTGATGCCGGTCAGGTCGATGTTGGTCGAGCCGAATACGGACCAGTAGCGGGCAAAGGCGATGCGCGCGCCGACCCGTATTTCCTCTACGTCGCGCAGATCCTCCACACCGGTGGTGATGTTGCGGTTGAGGCGGATATAGCCGATCTCCGCATAGGTCGTGCGCGAACCCACCGTCGCCTCGATCTCGTTGCGGCGGACGGCGAGGTTGTTCTTGTCCAGCCGGAAGCGGTGGGTGATCGAGATGAAGTCCTTGTAGCGCAGTTGCGCGCGGCCGACGATATCGGAGAGGCGGCCGGAGAGTCCGGTGCCGTCGGGCAGCACCGTGCGGCGCTCGTTGATGCGGTAGCTCTGGCCGATGGTCGCATCGAAGGTGAAGTTGGGCCGGTCCAGTCGATAATCGAGGCCGTAGGTGATGCGGCTCGAATCTTCGAAGCGGTCGTAGCCGGGAAAGCGGTTGAGCGCGAACAGGTTGGAGTCTTCGAGGTCGATCGCGCGCGCATCCTCATTGGGCACGGAGAGGTTGGCGAGGCGCGGCGCCAGCACGAGCTGGACGCGCGGCACGATCCGCTGCGTGCCGCCCAGCGCCTTGCCGATGAACGGCCAGCGCATGTCGAGCGCCAGCGCGGCAATGCCCCGCGTCTGCCAGCCCGGATCGCCGCGATAGATGACGGTGGGGCTGAGGTTGTTCTGGGCGCTGTGATAGATGTCGCCGCGCGCATAGCCGGTGAGCGACCATTCCTGCCCGAGCCCGGTCAGCCCGCTCTTGACCCAGGTGACGCCGACGAAGGCACGTTGCGTATCCTGCCCCTCGGTGCGCAGGATGGCGAGGCTGTTGGCCTGGAACTGCACGGTGCCGCCCACCAGCGGATCGGTGAGCCGCAGGCGATAGTCGATGGCGGGCAGGGCGATGGGCACCTGTCCGGAAGGGTCGTTGATGCGGAGCGACTGGAAATCCCAGCCGGCGATCGAAAGGTAGCTGCGGGCGCCCGTCCGCTCCAGGTTGAAGGTCGAGCGCAGCCGGTCCTCGTGGCTGATATCGTAGCGGTTGAGGAAGGTCCGATCGCTCACATAGCGCAGCGATCCGCTGAGCGACCAGAGCGGGTCGAACTGGAACTTGCCGCTCGCCGCGATGTAGCCGCGCAGCCGGTCCGGGCCGGTGGTCGCCAGCGGATCGTTGGCCGGGGCGCGCTGGCTCACCGTGGCGTAGCCCGTGACCTGATAGGCCCCGCGCGAGAGCAATGCGCGATAGTCGGCCTGCAACATCGGTAGCACGTCGCTATAAACATGCGGCGTGATGGTGAGGTCGCGGTTGCCGGCAAGGCGGATATAATAAGGCAGCGACAGTTCGAAGCCGTTGCGCCGGTCATAGCCCACGTCGGGCACCAGCAGGCCGCTGCCACCTTTCTCGCCGATGCTATGGCGCAGGCCGGGGAGCGGGATGAGCGGCAGGCCGAGGAACTTGATCCGTGCGCCCTCGTAACGGACGCGCTCGCGGGCATTGTCCAGCACCACCTTGTCGGCCTGGATCTGCCAGGTCGGCTCCTTGGGGCAGCCTGCTTCCGTCTCCACCCGGCAGGGCGTGTAGGCGGCGTGCTGCAACACGTAGATCTCGCCCTGCCGCTGGCCCTTGTCGGCGGCGAGCCGGTCGCCATCCTGCGTGACGATCAGCAGATTGTCGATGATGCCGTCGCGCAGGGACTCGGTGACGTCCATCTCGTCGGCATAGGCCTTGTCGCCGTTGCGGCTGGTGAGCATCACGTCGCCACGCGCGATAACGGTGCCGGCCTTGCGGTCCCACACCACCTCGTCGGCGGCGAGGGTTGCGCCATCGCGGGCGGCGCGCACGTCGCCGCTGGCGGTGACGATATCGCGCTCATAATCATAGTCGATCCGCGCTGCCTCGAAGGCGATCTCCTCGGCGGAAATCGGCTGGTCGGGCGGAGCCACGTCGCGGCCGGTGTCGGGGCGCGGTTGCAGGCTTGGCGGGGCGGCGTCGTCCGCCTGCTCCTGCGCCATGGCGGCGCTTGCCGTGCCGAGCAGCAGCAACAGGCCGAGCGCGGCGCTCAGCGAGCGGCCGCACGCCGGGAGTCGCGCGGGCGCGGCGGTGCCTGTCAGCATCGCCAACCCATCGCCTCCCACCGGCGGCCCGCCCAATGGCCCGCATTGTCGCGCTGCGTCATCATCGGCCGCCTATTGCATTGCGGCGGAGGGATCGCAATCGTCTTGCCATTCATGAAATCGCGTCATTCGTGCCGTTTGGCGTGGCGCTTGGCGTGGCGGAGCGCTATTCGGGTGCCAATTTCGCGCCGCCCGGCGCGATCCTTTCCTCTCAGGAGCTGTCATCCATGAAGATCGCCCTCAGTGCTTCCCGGCCCGCCGATACGGGCTGCCTCGTCTTTCCGGTCGCCAAGGGGGCGGCCATCGCGCCGGCGATCGAGGCGCAGGGCCTCGCGGCTGAAGCCGCCGCCGCTTCGCGCTTCACCGGGGAGGTGGGCGCGCTGGTCGAGCTGTTCGTGAGCGAGGGTGGCAAGACGGTGCGCGTGCTGCTGGTCGGCACGGGCGAGGGCAAGGCCGCCGATTTCGAGCGTGCCGGCGCCGCCGTGGTGGCGCGGCTGCTCACCTCGGGCGTGACGCAGGCCACGGTCGACGGCAGCGGCGTGGACGCGGGCGCGCTCGCCCATCTCGGTCTCGGCGCGCTGCTGCGCTCATGGCGGATCGACACCTACCGCACCAAGCTGACCGAGAAGGCCAGGCCGACGCTGGAGACGCTGACCCTCCAGAGCGGAGCGGCCGATCTGCCCGCGCTCTGGGCGGATCGCGAGGCGCTGGCGCAGGGCGTCGCCTTCACCCGCGAGCTGGTCTCGGAGCCGGCCAACATCCTCTATCCCGAGAGCTTCGTGGAGCGCTGCCGCCCGCTGGCCGATCTCGGCATCGAGATCATCGTGCTGGACGAGGCGGAGATGGAACGGCTCGGCATGGGCGCGCTGCTCGGCGTGGCGCAGGGCTCGGTCCGCAAGCCCCGCCTGCTCGCGCTGCGCTGGGACGGCACCGGCGGCGCGCAGGAGACGCCGCTGGTTCTCGTCGGCAAGGGCGTCACGTTCGATACCGGCGGCATCTCGCTCAAGCCGGGACCGGGCATGGAGGACATGAAGTGGGACATGGGCGGCGCCGGCGCGGTGGCGGGCACGCTCAAGGCGCTCGCCGCGCGCAAGGCCAAGGCGCATGTCGTCGGCGTGTGCGGACTGGTCGAGAACATGCCGGACGGCGGCGCCCAGCGCCCTGGCGACATCGTCACCACCATGTCCGGCCAGACGGTCGAAGTGCTCAATACCGATGCCGAAGGGCGCCTCGTACTGTCCGATGCGGTCTGGTGGGCGCAGCAGACGTGGAAGCCCGCGACGCTGATCGACCTCGCCACGCTCACCGGCGCGATGATCGTCGCGCTCGGCCACGAGCATGCCGGCCTGTTCAGCAATGATGACGGCCTTGCCAACCAGCTTCTCGCCGCCGGTCTGGAGAGCGGCGACAAGCTGTGGCGCTTCCCCGTGGCGGATGCCTACGACAAGCTGCTCGAAAGCCCCATCGCGGACATGAAGAACATCGGCCCGCGCTTTGCCGGCTCGATCACCGCGGCGCAGTTCATCAAGCGCTTCATTCAGGACGGGGTCAAATGGGCGCATCTCGACATTGCCGGCATGGTCTGGGCCGACAAGCCCGGCGCGACATGGGACAAGGGCGCCACCGGCTACGGCGTGCGCCTGCTCGATCAGCTCATCCGCGATCATTATCAAGCATGAGCCCCTGCGTTATGGGCTATCTTGTGCTCCTGCGCAGGCAGGAGCACAGGGCCCAGCCGCCCTCCCTTGCCGCCCTGGGCTCCTGCCTGCGCAGGAGCACGAGGTGGGCCGTTTCGGGCGCGTGATACCCATGCAGGTTGATTTCTACCAACTTACCCGCGATCCGGCCGAGGCGGTGATCCCCGCCATCGCCCGCCGGGTGCTGGAGGGAGGCGGTCGCCTGCTCGTCGTCTCCGCCGAGCGCGCCCTGCTCGACCGCGTCTCCCGCGCCCTCTGGAGCGCCGGGCCGGAAACCTACCTCGCCAACGATCATGACGACGCGCCCCAGCCGGATGTGCAGCCGATCCTGCTCTCCGCTGCCTGCGCACCGCTCAACGCCGCCCGCCACATCGCGCTGGCGGACGGCCGTTGGCGTGAGGAGGCGCTGGCCTTCGAGCGCGCCTTCTATTTCTTCGACGATACGACCATCGACGAGGCCCGCGCCACATGGCGCGCGCTCGGCAAGGTCGATGGCGTCATCCCGCGCTTCTGGCGGCAGGAGGGCGGCAAGTGGCGGCAGGGGCCGTAGCGCCGGTCAGCGAAAACGCAGCCAGCTCCATGCGCCCGCGGAGACAAGCGCGCTGATGATGTAAAGCGCCCAGAAATCGACCGGCCCGGCCAATCCCGAATGATTGAGCATCCACCAGACGGGCGCCGCGCCGGCAAAGAACAGATATCCGTAGGAGAGGCCCCACAGATTGGCGTTCATGTCGTGCTCGTCGGTGCGTTTCATGTAGACGAGCGTCAACGCGGCGTAACCGATCAGGCCGCCGATAATGATCGCGATCCCGGCTACGGGCGAGAAGCCCGGTTCCTGCCCCGGCGGGTTCCGGTTGAGCAGCGTGACGGCCGCAACGACGGCCACCCCCACAACGCCCGCCGTCAGGAACAGATCGCGCAGGGGATGCCGGCGCTTGTCCCGGGAGGAGAGCTTCTCAGTCATTTTCATGCCCATCATCGAATATCTCCTCGATTGTCATGCCGAACAGCCGCGCGATGCCGAACGCCAGCGGCAGCGACGGATCATATTTGCCGCGCTCGATGGCGTTGACCGCCTGCCGCGAAACAGCGAGCCGCTCGGCCAGATCGGCCTGTGTCCAGTCGCGTTCGGCACGGAGCACTTTCAGGCGGTTCTTCATCGGAGTGGCCTTATGTCAGCTTTCCATGACTAAATGTCATGTAGACAAGTCAATGTCAAGCAAGGCTGGCAAAAGGCCATTTCAGTGAGCCTGATCGGGCAGAGAGGCCGCTGCCATCCGGAGTAGAGTGCCCCACTTGATCCCCACACGCTTCGCCGCTAGAGCCCGCGCGTCTTTCCAATCAGCGAATATTCGGAGCACCTTCGGGGCGGTTACCCGCCCCTTTTCGATCATCAAGCCCGATGCGACCCGCCGCAACCTGACCGGCGCCGTTACCAGGATGCTGGAGGAGGCCGGCCTGCGTGTCGTCGCTTCCAAGCGCATCCACATGACCCGCGAGCAGGCCGAGGGCTTCTATGCGGTCCACAAGGAGCGCCCCTTCTTCGGCGAGCTGGTCGAATTCATGATCTCCGGCCCGGTCGTCGTGCAGGTGCTGGAAGGCGAGGACGCCGTGAAGCGCAACCGCGACATCATGGGCGCCACCAATCCCGCCAACGCCGAGCCGGGCACCATCCGCAAGGAGCTGGCCGAATCGATCGAGGCCAACAGCGTCCACGGGTCGGACAGCGACGAGAATGCCGCGATCGAGATTGCCTATTTCTTCAAGCCGGAAGAAATCGTCGGCTGATCTCCGCGCTCAGCGGATTGCGACAAGGGCCGCCGGGGTATTTCCGGCGGCCTTTTGCGTCAGCGCGACGCGAGCATGTCGTAATGCCGGCCCACGCCATATTTGCGGAAGGTTGTGAAGCCCGCCTCGCGCAGCAGCGCGACGATGGCCGCATTGTCCGTCCAGCGCTGGTCGATTTCGTAGAACAGATGCCTGATCGTCGGCGCATGGCGGGATTTCATCAGTTCGTTGATGACCACGCTCTCATGCCCCTCGACATCGACCTTGACGACGAGGTCCGCCGGTTCCCCGACCAGATCGTCGAACTCCTCATGGTCGATCAGCCGGACGCTGCGTGAGGCCACCCCGGTAGCCCCGGCGCCATGGTCGAGCGACGCCGTGCCGCTGTGCGCCGGGTTGACCGAGATGGTCGCCGTGCCGGCATGGTCGGAGAGGGCGGCCTCCACCGCCGTGATCCGGCCGGTCGTCTCGTTCGCGGCGATATTGTCCTGGAGGGTGGCGAACGTCTCGCGCACCGGCTCCAGCGCCAGCACCTTTCGGCACTGCGGCGCTTTGGCGGCGATGAGGCTGTAGAGCCCCTGATTGGCGCCGATGTCGATGAAAGCGAACGGCCGGTCCATGCCGTTCAGCAGGTCCGCCAGCGCGGAGCCGTAGGTTCCGTAGAAGCAGTATTGGAACGTCCGGTCGCTCCAGTTGGCACGCATCAGCACGCCATAGCGGGAGCGGGCAAAGCGCGGCGCGGCATTGCCTTCCCGCGCGGCCGCCAGCGCCGCGCGCAGGCGCGCGCTCAGCTTCAGGGCGGTCTTCTGGACCCGATATTCCCAGGTTCGCGCGAGGAGGGAGGCGTCAGTCATTGCCCCGCATCCGCTCATGGTGCCGGATCACCTCATCGATGATGAAGCGCAGGAATTTCTCGGTGAAATCCGGATCGAGATGGGCGTCCACCGCGAGTCGGCGCAACCGCGTGATCTGCTTCGCCTCGCGATCGGGATCGGCTGGGGGCAGCTCGGCCTGCGCCTTGTAGGCACCGACGGCCTGCGTGACCTTGAACCGCTCGGCCAGCAAGAAAACGAGCGCGGCGTCGATATTGTCGATGCTTTCCCGATAGCGCCTGAGCGTTTCGTCCATCAGCGGCTTTCTCCCTTGGAAACGCGCGCATCACTCGCCTCTCTTGCCGCGCAAGGCAAGGTGTTTTGCGCCCCGGCGGCCCCAAATCGCTTGCCAAAGCGGGGCCTGCCCGCCAGAGGACGCCGCATGACCGCCACCATTCACCGCATGTCGGGCGAGCGCGTGCCGTCGCTTGAACCCATGATGAGCCTCGTCGCCGAGGATATGAACAGCGTCAACGCCGTCATCCTCGCGCGCATGCAGTCGCGCATTCCGCTGATCCCGGAGCTGGCGGGCCATCTCATTGCCGGCGGCGGCAAGCGGATGCGGCCGATGCTGACGCTCGCCTGCGCGCGATTGCTCGACTATCAGGGCGCCCGCCACCACAAGCTCTCCGCCGCCGTCGAGTTCATCCACACCGCTACCCTGCTGCACGACGATGTGGTGGATGGCAGCGGCATGCGCCGGGGCCGCCGCACCGCCAACATGATCTGGGGCAACAATGCCTCGGTCCTCGTCGGCGATTTCCTGTTCAGCCGTTCGTTCGAGCTGATGGTCGAGGATGGCTCGCTCAAGGTGCTGCGCATCCTCTCCGGCGCCTCGGCGGTGATCGCGGAGGGTGAGGTGAACCAGCTCACCGCCCAGCGCCGCATCGAGACGGATGAGAGCCAGTATCTGGAGATCATCGACGCCAAGACCGCCGCGCTGTTCGCGGCCGCCTGCCGCATTTCCGCCGTGGTCGCCGAGCGGCCCGAGCCGGAGGAACTGGCGCTGGACGCCTATGGCCGCAACCTCGGCATCGCCTTCCAGCTTGTCGATGACGCCATCGACTATGTCTCGGACGGTGCGACGATGGGCAAGGATACGGGCGACGATTTCCGTGACGGCAAGATTACCCTGCCGGTCATCCTCGCTTATGCGCGCGGTTCGGAGGCGGATCGGATATTCTGGAAGGAGACCATGTCCGGTCTCCACGGCGACAATGCCGATCTTGCCCACGCCCAGCAATTGCTCGCTGCCACCGGCGCCATCGACGACACGCTGGATCGCGCGCGTCTTTACGGCCAGCGGGCCATCGACGCCCTCGGCCTGTTCGGCAACGGCGCGGCCAAGGCAGCGCTGACCGAAGCCGTCGCCTTCGCCATCGCACGCGCTTATTGAAGGATGGCGCCGCGGCGCCCTTCATGGGCTGCCTGTAATAAAAGCGAAGTGCTCCTGCTTTCGCAGGAGTCCGTGGGGGGCACCCGCTCCCCATCCGCATCCCGATCCACCTCGGCCCCCTCGTTCGAGTCGCCGCCTTGCCCCGTCGCTCCGCCGGGTCCATGGCGGAGCAAAGGCCGTGCTTCACCTCGTCCACGGCGCGAGAACAGGAGAGGAGGAGCATGAGCAAGCTCGATCGTTTCCCCATCACCCGCCGCTGGCCGGCGACCAATCCGGACATCATCCAGCTTTATTCGATGACCACGCCCAACGGCGTGAAGGTCTCCATCGCGCTGGAGGAGATGGGCCTGCCCTATGAAGCCCACGCCGTGAACATCATGGTGAACGAGAGCTGGACGCCGGAATTCCTCGCGCTCAACCCCAATGGCAAGATTCCCGCCATCATCGACCCGGACGGGCCGGACGGCGAGCCGATCGGCATGTTCGAATCCAATGCCATCCTGCTCTACCTCGCCGAGAAGACCGGCAAGCTGATCCCGGCCGATCGCGCCGGCCAGCTTGAGGCGCGCACATGGCTGTTCCTGCAAGCCGGCCATATCGGTCCGATGTTCGGGCAGGTCGGCTATTTCAACAAGTTCGCCGGCCGCGAGATCGCGGACAAGCGCCCGCTTGAGCGCTATGTCGGCGAAGCCAAACGCATGCTGGCGCTGCTGGAAGATCGGCTGGATGGGCGCGACTGGCTGATGGGCAAGGAGTTCACCATCGTCGATTGCGCCTGCCTCGGCTGGGTGCGCAATCTCATCGGCTTCTACGAGGCGGCAGAACTGGTCGATTACGCCGCGCTGCGCCGTGTGCCGCGCTGGCTCGATGCCGGCCTCGCGCGCCCGGCCGTGCAGCGCGGGCTGAACAGCCCGGCGAGGCCGGCATGACCCAGGCCGAACGCTACGAGCAGTTCAGGGCGCTGCACACGCGCCCCGGCGCCTTCATCATGCCGAACGCGTGGGACGCCATGTCGGCGGCGCTGCTGGCGCGCGAGGGGTTCGAGGCGATCGGCTCCACCTCCATTGCCATCGCGCTCGGTCTCGGCCGGCATGACGGTCATCATGAGGTCAGCCGCGCCGACGCTATCGCCAACGCCGCCCTGCTCGGGCGGGCCAGCAACCTGCCGATCAACGGCGATCTGGAGGACGGCTTCGGCCCCGCGCCGGAGGATTGCGTCGCCACGGTGGAAGCCGCTATCGCCGCCGGTCTCGCTGGCCTCGGCATCGAGGACACCACGGCCGACCCCGCGCGGCCGATCCACGATTTCGACCATGCCGTCGCCCGTATCGCCGCCGCCGCGAAGGCCGCCAAGGGTCGCATCCTGCTCACCGCCCGCGCCGATAATTTCATCAAGGGCCGGCCCGATCTCGACGACACCGTCCGCCGCCTCACTGCCTTTGCGGAGGCGGGTGCGGACGTGCTCTACGCGCCGTTCCTCCCCACGATGGAGGCCATCGAAACGGTGGTGAAAGCGGTCGCCCCGTTGCCGGTCAACGTTGTGATGGGGCCGCTCGCCGGTCTCGTCCCGCTGGAGACCCTGTCGGCGGCCGGCGTCAAGCGCGTCAGCCTCGGCGGCGTCCTCTATGTCCGCGCGCTCGATGGCCTGCTCGCCGCCGCCCGCGCGCTCAAACAGGGCGATCTCCCCGCCGCCGCGCCGACGCTCCATGTGCCGGACCTGATCGGCCTGCTGCCGACCTGAACGATCGGGCGCAACGCCACCACCACCGGGTCGCGTCGAGCGAAGGCAAGGCACACCCGGCGCGCGCCATCTCGCCCACGCCCTGCCAGTACTCCTGCGTAAGCAGGAGCCCAGGGCCCAACCGCGGTGCCCTATCGCCTTGAGCTCCTGCCTGCGCAGGAGCACGTCGCGTTATTGACGTAGGGTAAGCACCAGTGGCGCTGATGATCGCACCGCGCCACCCCTCTTGCACTCCACCGCTCCACACGGCACGGGAAGCGCGATGACGCTGCCGATCCACGCCGTCCTGCCCGATCTGCTCGCCGCCCTGCGCGCCGGGTCGAGCGCCGTGCTGGTCGCCCCGCCGGGCGCGGGCAAGACCACCATGGTCGCGCCGGCCCTGCTCGCCGAGCCATGGTGCGCCGGCCAGGTCTGGCTGCTCTCGCCCCGCCGCCTCGCCGCGCGCGCCGCCGCCGAGCGCATGGCCGAGCAGGCCGGCGAGAAGCCGGGCGAGACCATCGGCTACGTCACCCGGCTCGAAAGCCGCACCTCCGCGCGCACCCGCATCCTCGTCGTCACGGAAGGCGTCTTCCGCCGCCGTATCCAGGCCGACCCGGAGCTGGCCGGCGTCTCCGCCGTGCTGTTCGACGAGGTGCATGAGCGCAGTCTGGAGGGCGATTTCGGTCTCGCCCTCGCGCTCGATGCGCAGGCGGGTCTACGCGAGGACCTGCGCCTCGTCGCCATGTCCGCCACGCTCGATGGCGCCCGCTTCGCCGCGCTGATGGATGGCGCGCCGATCATCGAGAGCGAAGGCCGCAGCCACCCCATCACCCTGCGCCATATCGGCCGCGCCGCCGACGCCCGCATCGAGGACGCCATGGCCGCCGCCATCCGCCGCGCGCTGGCTGAGGAGGGAGAGGGCGACCTGCTCGCCTTCCTCCCCGGTGTCGGCGAGATCGAGCGCACCGCCGAGCGGCTGGAGACCCTCCCGCCCGCCGTCGCGTTGCACAAGCTGCACGGCTCGCTCGACCCGGCGCTGCAACGCGCGGCTCTGCGCTCCGCTGCGCCCGGCACGCGCAAGCTCATCCTCGCCACCAGCATCGCCGAGACCAGCCTCACTATCGACGGCGTGCGGATCGTCATCGATTCCGGCCTCGCGCGCCGCCCCCGGCACGATCTTGCGGCCGGCGTCACCCGCCTCGTCACCGAGCGGGCGAGCCAGGCCGCCGTCACCCAGCGCGCTGGCCGTGCGGGCCGTCAGGCGCCCGGCATCGCCTATCGCCTGTGGGAAGCGGCGGCGACCGCTGGCCTGCCGCCCTTTGACCCGCCCGAGATATTGGAGAGTGACCTTACCGGCCTGCTGCTCGATTGCGCGGTGTGGGGCGCGACCGATCCCGCCACGCTGCGCTGGCTTGATCCGCCGCCCACCGCTGCCGTCAGCGAGGCGCGCCGCCGCCTCATCGGCCTTGGCGCACTCGATGGCGAGGGGCGCGCGACCGCGCACGGCCGCCGCATCGCCGATCTGCCGCTGGAGCCGCGCCTCGCCCATATGCTGCTGCTTTCGGCGCAGGCCGGTGGAGCGACGGTCGCGGCCGATGCCGCCGTGCTGCTCACCGAGCGCGGGCTGGGCGGTCCCTCGGTCGACCTCGCCCGCCGCCGCGCCAACTGGCGGCGCGAGCGCGGACCACGGGCCGAAGGCGCGCGTGGTCTCGCTCGCCGCTGGCTGGGACTGGTGGCGGGCGCGGGGCAGGGGAGCGATGACGATGCCGCCCTCGGCCGCTGCCTGATCCGCGCTTTTCCGGACCGCATCGCCAAGCGCCGCGACGCCACCGGCGCCGACTGGATCAGCGCTGGCGGACGCGGCTTCCGGCTCGATCCCGCCGATCCGCTCGCCCACGCCGACTGGCTGGCGGTTGGTGAGATTCAGGGCAGCGCTGCCGGTGCGCGCATCCTCTCCGCCGTCGCCATGGATGAAGCGGAGGTGCTCTCCGCCGCCGCCGATCGTCTCACCGAGCGCCGCACCGTGCGCTGGCGCAAGGATCTGGGCGGTGTCGAGGCGCTGCGCGAGCGCTGGTTGGGCGCCATTCGCCTCACCTCCGGTCCCGATGAAACCCCCGAGCGAGTCGCCGTCATCGCCGCGCTGGCGCAGGCGTTGCGCAGCGAGGGTCTCGACCTGCTGCCATGGGGCAAGGCCGCCGAGGCGCTGCGGACCCGCGCCGCCTACGCCGGGGTCGGCGAGGCGCTCTCGGATGCGGCCCTGCGTGCCGATTCCGAGGATTGGCTGGAGATGCTGCTTCCGGCCGCCGCCCGCCGCTTCGCCGCCATCGAGCCGGGTGCGCTGCACGATCTGCTCGTCCAGCGCCTCGGCTGGGACGCGGCCCGGCGGATCGAGGCGCTCGCTCCCGCCGAGTTCACCAGCCCCGCCGGCAGCCGCCACGCCATCGACTATGCCGCGCCCGCCGGTCCGATCGTGGAGCTGCGCGTGCAGGCGCTGTTCGGCTTGTCCGAGCACCCGACCGTGGGCACGCAGCGCATCCCGCTGGTCCTCTCGCTCACCTCGCCGGCCGGCCGGCCGATCCAGACCACGCGCGATCTGCCGGCCTTCTGGCGGGGGAGCTGGGCCGATGTCGCCAAGGAGATGCGCGGCCGCTATCCTAGGCACCCTTGGCCCGACGATCCCGCCGCCGCCAACGCCACGCTGCGCACCAAAAAGGCGGACGCGCGGCGCTAGAGTGCGTCTGCTTACGCTGTGCTCCTGCGCAGGCAGGAGCACAGGGAAGAAAAGAACTGTCGGTGCGCCCAAGGCTGCTGCCTTCGCAGGACTGCTGAGCCCAGGATAGGGCTTGGTTTTGCAAAGGTTCGCCAAGGCCGGGATACAGCCCGGCCGATCCGCCTTGACGCCGACCCCCTCAACTCGTCGCGAACAACTTGGTTCCTACCACGCCGATCACGATCAGCGCCATGAAGCCGGCTTGCGGCGCGCTCACCCTGTCGCCGAACAGCAGCACGCCGCCGATGATGACGCCCACCGCGCCAAGGCCGGTCCACACCGCATAGGCCGTACCGGCGGGCAGGCCGCGCATCGCCAGCGCCAGCAGCCCCATGTTCACGAAGCTCAAAATGATAGGCACGCTCGCCGCCTGCCATGTGCCGTGGGTGCCGGCCCATTTGAGGCTCAGCGCCCAGATGATTTCCGTGATGACGGCAATGCCGAGGATGATCCAGGCCATCCCGATTCTCCTGCTGTGCGGGCTCGGGAGGGGAACAGGCCCGCCGGAAACCCGAAAGAGGCAGGCCATGGAGAAATGCCGGCGCCCCATAGCCGCGATGATCGCGATTGGGAAGGGGGAGGGCGGCCATCCGGCCCACGCAACCTTGACAGCCGCCGGCCTTTGGGCAAACGCGGTTGCGCTCAACAAGGGAAGCCAGTGCCAGCCATGTCCGCACGGATCTACCAGATACCCAAGAACGCCATGCAGTCCGGCAAGGCGCGCACCAGCACCTGGATGCTGGAGTTCGAGCCGGCCGAGGCGAAGAAGCCGGATCCGATGACCGGCTGGGCCGGATCGGGCGACACGCGTGAGCAGATCAAGCTGCAATTCGCCAGCGAGGCCGCCGCCCGCGCCTATGCCGAGCGCTACGGCATTGCCTATCATGTCGTAATAACGCCACCCAAGACCCTGAAGATTCAGGCATACGCGGATAACTTCCGGTAATCACATGTGATGATACGAGCCGATGAGCAGGCTCGGCCGACCCAATATCCCGCTATATATCCGTTGCTTGTGCTCCTGCGCAGGCGGGAGCCCAGGGCGGCGGGGAACAGCGGTCGACGCCTGTTTACGCCCCGCTGTTTGAGGGAAAGCAGATCTCTTCGGCGTTTACCCGATCATCAAAAGCTCAAGAGCGGATAATGGCCAGGCATAGCCCTTTGACCTGAACGACTGCCGCCGACCGGTTGGAGAATATACAGCCCTTCGACAAGTTCAGGGTGAGCGGACGGAGCATCCCCATCCGCTCGCAATCCGCCCTAAAATTCGTCCGCCGCCGCCATCAGCTTGGTGAGCCGCTTGGGCGCCACCGCGCGCCAGCTTCGGGCCAGCCATTGCGCGACATGGTCCCAGTCCACGCCGGGCCGGTCGAGCCGCAGGGCGATCCAGCCCGCGGCGCCGTAATAAGCCGGGCGGTAGTAGAGATCCGGCTCGGCGGCGATCAGCGCGGCCATTTCGTCCGGCCCGCTGGTCTTGACCAGCAGCGCCACCGCATCCTCGCCATGATGGTGCACCGAGACGTAGGCGAAGAACTTGCCCGTTTTCTCGCCGCCCACGCGCCAGCCGGGGCTTCCGTGCGACGAGCGCGCATCGGTCTCCGGCAACGCCAGCGCCAGCTCGTTCACCCGCGCGATGATCCACTCCGGGTCGCGTTCCCGCCCGACATAGGCGGCGAGCATGCGCGAATAGAGCTGATATTCCGCATAGAGCACGCGCTGACCCAGCGTCTCCGCCGTATCGCCGGGCAGGATGGCAACGGGAATCTGGCCGAGGATCGGCCCGTCGTCCAACTCCGGCGTGACGAGATGCACGGTGCAGCCGCCATGGCCATCGCCGGCGTCCAGCGCGCGCTGATGTGTATCGAGGCCCTTATACTTCGGCAGCAGCGATGGGTGGGTGTTGAGCATCCGCCCCGCCCATTTTTCGACGAAGCTGGCCGAGAGGATGCGCATATAACCGCACAGCGCGACATAATCGGCGCCTGCCTTGACCAGCTCCGCGTGCATGATCGCCTCATGCGCCTCGCGGCTCAGCCCTTTGTGGCTGTGCGCGAAGGTGGCGATACCCTCCGCCGCCGCGACCTTGAGCCCGCCGGCATCCGCCCTGTTGGAGGCGACCAGCACGATCTCATAGGGGCAATCCGGCAGGCGCGAGGCATAGAGCAGCGACATCATCGTCGTACCCGTGCCGGAGAGCATCACGGCGACCCTGGCCTTGGCCATCAGGCGCTTCCCGCTATTGCACGCGGGCCCATTCGTGCCGAGCGCAGTCGAGACACGCCCGGCGCCGCCATCGCCCGGTCCTCAGCCAAGATGCGTCGCCTCCCACGCTGCCAACGCGCTCCACGCCTCGTCGGAGCCGCGCACCGTGCAGCCCTTGGCGCCAGACCGGATCTCGCCGATGCGGTGGACGGTCTCACCCGCCTCGGTCAGCGCCGCCGTCACCGCCTCCGCCTCGTCCGGCGCGACGACCACCGCCATGCCGATGCCGCAGTTGAAGGTGCGTGCCATCTCGCCCGGCTCGATATGTCCCTGCGCTTGCAGGAACGCCATCAGCCGGCTCTGCGGCCACAGGTCGGCGTCGATATGCGCATGCAGGTCGTCGGGCAGCACGCGCGGGATATTCTCCAGCAGCCCGCCGCCGGTGATGTGCGCCATGGCGTGAATCGTCCCGGCGCGCACCAGCGGCAGCAGCGCCTTCACATAGATGCGCGTCGGCGCCATCAGCGCGTCGATCAGCAGCGTCTCGGGGTCGAACAGGGCCGGGCGGTTAAGCTTCCAGCCCTTGTCCGCCGCCAGCCGCCGCACCAGCGAATAGCCGTTGGAATGGACGCCGCTGGAGGCGAGGCCGAGGATCGCGTCGCCCGCCGCCACCCGGTCGGCGGTGAGCACCTCGCTGCGCTCCACCGCACCCACGCAGAAGCCGGCGAGGTCATAGTCGCCCTCGCCATACATGCCGGGCATTTCCGCCGTCTCGCCGCCGATCAGCGCGCAGCCGGCCTGCTTGCAGCCTTCCGCGATACCCGCGATCACCCGCTCCGCCACACCGGTGTCCAGCTTGCCGGTCGCGAAATAATCGAGGAAGAACAAGGGCTCGGCGCCTTGCACGATCAGGTCGTTGGCGCACATGGCCACGAGGTCGATCCCCACCGTGTCGTGCCTGCCGCTGTCGATGGCGAGCTTCAATTTGGTGCCGACGCCATCGTTGGCGGCGACCAGCAGCGGGTCGATGAAGCCCGCCGCGCGCAGGTCGAAAAAGCCGCCGAACCCACCGAGATCGGCGGCGGCGCCGGGTCGCCGCGTCGCCTTGGCGAGCGGCGCGATGGCGCGGACAAGGGCATTGCCGGCGGCGATGTCGACGCCGGCCTGCGCATAAGTGTAGCCGGTCGGCTGATTGTGCTTGCTGTCCATGTCCGCGCCTTAAGCTGCGGCCCCCGCTTTCGCAACGGTCGATGGGTGAGCGCCGGGGCCCGCTCGACATCGCCGCTCGATGTGGCAATCTGCCTCCATGACCCGACTCTTTCGCCTTCCCGCCGCCGTTGGCAGAGACCCGGCGGTCGACGCATGGTTCGCGGCGGGCGATGACGAGGTGCGGGGCTCCGTCCGCCCATGGTTCGAGCGGATGCGGGCGTGCGGACCGGATGTGTGCGAGCTTCTACACGACGGGCACCCCACGGCCTGCGTGGGCGATGCGGCGTTCGGCTACGTGAACGCCTTCAGCGCGCACGCAAATGTCGGTTTCTTTCAGGGCGCGGCGCTGGATGATCCAGCCGGCCTGCTGGAAGGGGCCGGCAAGTGGATGCGGCACGTGAAGCTGCGCTGGGGCCACCCGGTCGATGCCGCCGCGCTGAACGATCTGATCGCGCAAGCATACCGCGATGTCGGGTTGCGCCTCGACGGGTCGTCCTGAACGGAGAAGGACCATGTATATCTGCGGTCTCGTGATCCCGGTGCCCGAGGAGAATATGCAGGCCTATCGCGCATGGGCCGAGAGTGGCGCGGCGTTCTTCAAGGACTATGGCTGTCTGGAGATCGTCGAATGCTGGGAGGATTTCGTTCCCAACGGGAGCCAGACGGACTTCCGCCGTGCGGTCGACGCGAAAGAGGGCGAGAAGATCGTCTTCACCTGGCAGGTCTGGCCCAGTAAGGCCTATTTCGAGGCCGCAGAGGAACGGATGCATCGGGATGAGCGCATGGACAGCGCCGGGCAGCCGCCGTTCGATGCGGGGCGCCTCATCCTTGGATGTTTCGAGCCGCTCGTTTCGATGGGGAGGGAATGACCAGGCCGAACCGGCAACGGTAAAGGCCGCGACGCCCTCCGCAAATCCCCCCTTGGTTTTCCGGCGCAATGCCGCCAAAAGGGCGCCGTGACGCTCAGCCTCCCATCCCTGCGCCCCATTCATCTCGTGTTCGCGCTGGTGCTGGCGGCCTTCGCCGCCGTGCTGATCGCACAGATCGAGGGGGAGCGGGGGGTCGCGCCCATCGCTTCCAACGGCGATTTCGAGGTGCGCGATATCAAGGTGGACGTTTACGGCCCCAATGCCGATGCGGCGCGGAGCACCGGCTGGCGACTCGCCCAGCGGCGGGGCTGGAGCGCGCTCTGGCAGCGCACCCATGGCGGCGCCGGCGCGAGTTTGCCGGATAGCGCGCTGGACGGCCTCGTCTCCGGCATCGAGGTGCAGCAGGAGCAGATCGGCCCCAATCGCTACATCGCCACGCTGGCGGTGATGTTCGATCGCGCACGGGCCGGGCAGGCGCTCGGCGTCAGCGGTCATGTCATGCATTCGCCGCCGCTGTTGCTCATCCCGGTGCTGTGGGACGGCGGCACGGCGACTACTTTCGAGCATGTCACCGAGTGGCAGAAGGCATGGGCGATGTTCCGCACGGCGGAGAGCGCCATCGACTATGTCCGCACCACCGGCGACGGCGCCGATCCGATGCTGCTCAACGCCGGGCAGATCAACCGGCGCGGGCGCAACTGGTGGCGCGTGCTGCTGGATCTCTACGGCGCGGCCGATGTCGTCATGCCGATCGCGCGGCTTGAACGGACCTGGCCGGGCGGGCCGGTAACGGGCCATTTCTCCGCGCGCTACGGGCCGGACAATCAGTATATCGGCAGCTTCACCCTGCGGGCTGCGCGCTCTGCGGACATCCCCAGGATGATGACCGACGCGGTGACGCGGATCGACGCGCTCTATACCCAGGCGCTCAACAGCGGCCGGTTGCGGCCCGATCCCTCGCTGGTGATCGAGGAGCCGGTCAACGCCGTCGAGCTGACCAACGTTGCCGAGCTGGATTCGCTTCTCGCCGCGCTGCCGAGCGAGAATGGCGGGGTAGGCGCGGCCTATTCCATCCAGGTCGATACGCCCAGCGCCGCCTCGGTGGGCGAGATCGAGGCGCTGGTCCGCTCGGTGCCCGGCGTGCGCGCGGCGGCGACGACCAGCCTCGCCCTTGGCGGCACCTCGGTCATGCAAGTCACCTTCACCGGGCCGGTCGATCAGCTCCGCGCCGGGCTTGAGGCGCGCGGCTTCGCCGTCACCGGCTCCGGCGCGACCATCCGCATCGCCCGCCGCGTGGCTGCTCCGGCCACGCCGGCCGGGGGCAGCGGGCAATGAGCCAGTTGCCGCTGCCCATCGGGTGGCCGCGGCGGGGGGACGGGGAGAGCCTGCTGATCCACGCCGCCAATAGCGACGCCATCGCCCTGCTGCGGGCATGGCGGGAGGGGGCCTCGCACTGCTTCATCCTTGCCGGGCCGCGCAAGGCCGGGCGCAGCCTGATCGGCGCATGGTTCGCGGCGCAGGCCGGCGCGCTGGTCGTCGACGATGCGCAGGCGCAGGATGAGCAGCGCCTGTTCAACCTCTGGAACGAGACGCGCGATGCGGGCCAGCCGCTCCTGCTGATCGCGCAGGAGGCGCCGCCCGTCTGGGCCGTCGCCCTGCCGGACCTGCGCACCCGCCTCGCCGCCGCGCCGGTCGCGCGCATCGCGCCGCCGGACGAGGCCGTCGCCGCCGCACTGATCGCGCACGGGCTGGAGCAGGCCGGCTCGGCCTTCGCGCCCGATGTGCCGGAATTCGTCGCCCGCCGCACCGAGCGATGCTATGAAACGATTGACGCGACCGTCCAGCGCCTCAACGCTTTGTCGCTGGCGTCCGGCCAGAAGATTTCGGTGGCGTCGGCGCGTGCGCTGTTTTGTAACAAAACGGCCATAAACGATGGGACCGACCGGACCTAGCAAGGGAATTGACCAGCGTGGCGGAAGCCGACCCAGTCCAAGCCATCGCCAATATGGGCGCGCGTTATTTCAACCGGGAGCTGTCCTGGCTCAACTTCAACCAGCGCGTGCTGGAGGAGGCGAGCAACCCCATGCACCCGCTGCTGGAGCGGCTGCGCTTCCTCTCCATCTCGGGCAATAATCTCGACGAGTTCTTCATGGTCCGCGTCGCCGGGCTCAAGGGCCAGCAGTTGCAGGGCGTCGAGCAGCGCTCGGTGGATGGGCTCACCCCCGCCCAGCAGCTCGATGCGCTGGAGCAGCGGGTCGATGCGCTGATGGCCGAGCAGCAGACGGTTTGGCACGATATTCGCGGCCAGCTCAGGACGGCGCACATCGCCGTGCTCGGCCTGGAGCCGGTCGACGCCCGTACCGAGGAGTGGCTGCGCGGCCATTTCATGGAGCAGGTGTTCCCCGTCCTCACCCCGCAGGCGCTCGATCCGGCGCACCCGTTCCCGTTCATCCCCAACAAGGGGCTCAGCCTGTTCTTCGATCTGCTGCGCGAATCGGACAAGGAAGTGGTGCAGGAGCTGGTCATCCTGCCCTCGCGCCTGCCGCGCTTCATCCGCCTGCCGGGCCGGGGTGCGCGCTATATCGCCCTTGAGACGCTGGTGCGGCGCTTCTCGCACCTGCTCTTCCCCGGCTTCATCATTCGCGACAGCGGCCTGTTCCGCATCCTGCGCGATAGCGACATCGAGATCGAGGAGGAGGCGGAGGACCTCGTCCGCTACTACCGCAGTGCCATCAAGCGCCGCCGGCGCGGCCGCATCATCCGTGTGGAGATCGAGAGCGGGGTGGCCGAACCGGTCGAGACCAAGCTCCAGACCATGATGCACGGCCATGAGGCGATGGTGGTCGATATTAACGGCTTCATGGGCATCGGCGATCTCGACCAGCTTGTCGAGGAGGGTCGGCCGGACCTCAAATTTCCCGCCTTCGCTCCGCGTTTTCCGGAGCGGATCCGCGAATATGGCGGGGATTGCTTCGCCGCCATCCGCGCCAAGGACATCGTTGTTCACCACCCCTATGAGAGCTTCGACGTGGTCGTGGCTTTCCTCAAGCAGGCGGCGGACGACCCGGACGTGGTGGCGATCAAGCAGACGCTCTACCGCGCCGGCAAGCAGTCCGCGATCATCCGCGCCCTCATCGACGCGGCGGACGCCGGCAAGTCGGTGACGGCGGTGGTCGAGCTGAAGGCTCGGTTCGACGAGGAGCAGAACCTGCTCTGGGCCGGCCAGCTTGAGCGCGCCGGCGTGCAGGTGGTCTACGGCTTCATCGACTGGAAGACCCACGCCAAGATTTCCATGGTGGTGCGGCGCGAGGGCGACGGGTTCCGCACCTATTGCCACTACGGCACCGGCAACTATCACCCGGTGACGGCGCGCATCTATACCGACCTCAGCTTCTTCACCGCCGATCCCCGGCTGGGGCGCGATGCCGCCGCCGTGTTCAACTACATCACCGGCTATGTCGAGCCGCAGCATATGGAGCTGCTCACCATCTCGCCGTTGCACATGCGCGCGCGGCTGGGCGAGCTGATCGACGCGGAGATCGCCCACGCCCGCGCCGGTCGCCCGGCGGCCTTATGGGCCAAGATGAACAGTCTTGTCGATTCGGCGATCATCGAGAAGCTCTACGCCGCCAGCAACGCGGGGGTGAAGATCGAGCTCATCATTCGCGGCATCTGCTGCCTACGCCCGGGCGTCCCCGGCATGTCGGACAATATTACGGTCAAGTCGGTGGTCGGCCGCTTTCTGGAGCACAGCCGCATCTGGGCGTTCGGCAACGGCAAGCCCTTGCCCAATAACGGCGCGCTGGTGTTCATCAGCTCGGCGGACTGGATGTCGCGCAATTTCGACCGGCGCGTGGAATATATGCTGCCCATAGAGAACCCCACCGTGCACGATCAGGTGCTGGATCAGGTGCTGCTCGCCAACCTGCTGGACAACGAACAGAGCTGGATCCTCCAGCCGGACGGCAGCTATGTGCGCGTGAAGGCGGGTGAGGAGCCGTTCAATCTGCACACTTATTTCATGACCAATCCGTCGCTCTCCGGGCGCGGCGCGGCGCGCGGGACGGCGGGTGCCGTGCCCAAGCTCTCGCTGCCGGATCGCGGCTGAGCGGATCGGCGGCCGAATGACCCTGCTCCATCGTGTGGCCGGCGCGCCGATGCAGGCGGTGCTGCGCAGCCCGCATTACCGTCGCATCGCCATCATCGACATCGGCTCGAACAGCATCCGCCTCGTCGTCTATGATGGGCCGCGGCGTGTGCCGTTCATCCTGTTCAACGAGAAGGTGCTGGCCGGCCTCGGCGCGGAGATCGGCCGCACCGGCCGCATCGGCGTGGAGCCGATGGAGCGCGCCATCGCCGCCATCGCGCGCTTTGCCGGGCTGTGCCGCGAGATGGCGGTCGATGAGATACGCTGCATCGCCACGGCGGCGGTGCGCGATGCGGAGAACGGGCCGGAGCTGGTCGCCCGCGCGGCGGCGCTGGGGCTGGAGGTGCGCACGCTGACCGGGCAGGAGGAGAGCGGCACCTCGGCGCTCGGCCTGCTCTCCGGCACGCCCGATGCGGATGGGATCATGGGCGATCTTGGCGGCGGCAGCCTGGAGCTGGCGCGGGTGCGCGCCGGCGCGGTCGAGCGGACCGCCTCGATGCCGCTCGGCGTGTTCCGCGTGGGCGATGTGCGGCGCCGGGGGCGCAAGCTGCTCGCCGACCAGTTCGCCGCGCTGCTCGTCGAACGCGGCATGGCGGACGCCGAGCGGGAGCTGCCTTTCTACCTCATCGGCGGGAGCTGGCGCGCGCTCGCGCGGCTGGACATGCAGCTCACCGGCTATCCGCTGCCGATCCTCCACCATTATGAGATGGCGCCCGAGCGTGCATCGGCGCTGGCGGACTGGCTGGCGAATGCGTCCAGGTCCGCGCTCAAGGCGGTGCCGGCGCTCAGCAGCGCGCGCCTGCCGACCCTGCCGGATGCCGCCCGTCTGCTCTGCACCATCGTCGATCGGCTGGCGCCCTCGCGGCTGGTCGTCTCCGCTTTCGGACTGCGCGAGGGGCTGCTCTACGCGGACCTGCCGGCGGATGTCGCGGCGCAGGATCCGCTGCTCGTCGCCGCGCGGATCGAAGGGGAGGCGCAGGGGCGCTTCATCGGCCATGGCGATCAGATCGGCCGCTGGATCGCCCCGCTGTTCGCGGACGATTCGCCCGCATGGCGGCGCATCCGCTTCACCGCTTGCCTGCTCGCCGATGTCGGCTGGCGCGCCAACCCGGATTTCCGCGCCGAGCGCGGGCTCGATTTCGCGCTGCACGGCAACTGGGCCGGCATTTCCGCCATCGAGCGCGCCGCGCTGGCGCAGGCGCTCTACGCCAATTTCGGCGGCAGCGGCATCGCGCCGCTGCTCTCCGTCCTCGCCGAACCGGCGGTGCTGCGACGCGCCACCCAATGGGGCCTCGCCATCCGCCTGTGCCAGCGCCTCTCCGGCGGCGCGGAAGGCGCGCTGCGCGGCTCCTCGCTCGGCATTCGCGACGGCACCCTGATCCTGCGCCTGGAGCGGCCTTACGCGAGCCTCGCCGGCGAAACCATCGACCGCCGCCTCAAGCAACTCGGTCAGGCGATGGATATGGGCTATCTGATCGACGGCGACGGGTAATCGGGCGGGAGGAGGAGGCAGCGTCTGCCCCCGTAACCGCGCCCAAAGCTTACCCCCCGTTCGTGTCGAGCGAAGGCGAGATACGTCGAGCGCCACGTTCTATCCCGCAAAAATCGCGGCTCAGTAGGCCCTCACCCCTCACTCAAAACGCGCGGTGCTCCTGCCTGCGCAGGAGCACGACGGTCCTATCTGGAAAGGACGGGCTTCCGGGCGCAGCGACCCACAACCTTAGCGAATGCATATCCGCACTGCGCCGTCCCCCCTCAACCGCAGTGGGCGCTCGTAATCACCATGTCGTCATCATAGCTGACGGTCAGCCGGTCGGGCCGGAAGTCCATCGTCATCGCCGAGCGTGGCGGCCCCCAGCGCAGCGTCCGCGCGCCCGAGCGCGCCAGCAGCGTCGCGCCGAGATCGGCCGTCGCCTTCTGGCCGACGAAGCTCTCCAGCCCCTCATGCTTGCAAAGCTGGGCGGTGTCGGACGGTGTTCCGGCCGCCCCGTCGACGGTCGCGGTGCAGGCGGGCAGGGCGAGGGCAGCGATGAGTGCGATGGATCGTTTCATAGGATCACGCCTCCGTTCGGGTCATCAGCAGCTTACCATCGCGCACGGCAAAAGCCATCCGGCCTTCCACAAGGTCCAGCGCATCGCGCCCGAACTGCTCGAACCGCCAGCCTTCGAGGATCGGCAGGCCGTTGCGCACGCCCGCCGCCAGTGCCTCCAGATCGTCCGAGCGCGCGAGCAGGCGGGAGGCGACATTGATCTCGCGCGAGCGGATCTTGAGCAGCAGCTTGAGCAGGTCGGCGACGAGGATACCTTCCTTGCCCAGCCCCGGCCGGCCGGGCTCGCGCTCGGGCATTTCCTCGCGCGGCAGCGGCTGCGCATTCTTGATCGCGCTCATCAGCCGCGCGCCGATGTCGTTGGTCTTCCAACTCGTCGAGAGGCCGCGCACCTTGGCCAGCTCATCCTGCTGGCGCGGTGGGTGGGAGGCGATGTCGGCCAGCGTCTCGTCCTTGACGATTCGCCCGCGCGGCAGGTTCTTGTCGCGTGCCTCCAGCTCGCGCCACGCGGCGAGCGCTTTCAGGCGGCCGAGCACCTCGGCCTTGCGGCTGGAGATGCGCACGCGCTTCCAGGCATCGCCGGGGTCGACCGCGTAATGGCCGGGGTCGGCGAGTCGCTCCATCTCCTGGTCGAGCCAGGCGCCGCGCCCCGTTCGCCGCAACTCTTCCAGCATGCGCGGGAAGATATCGGCAAGGTGGGTCACGTCGCCGATCGCATAGTCGATCTGGCGCCTGTCGAGCGGGCGGCGCGCCCAGTCGGTGAAGCGCGCGCCCTTGTCGAGATGGATGCCCAACCAGCTATCGACCAGATTGCTGTAGCCAATCTGCTCGCCCTGGCTCAGCGCCATGCTGGCCACCTGCGTATCGAACAGCGGGTAAGGCGTCTTGTCGGTCAGGTTGAAGATGATCTCGATGTCCTGCCCGCCGGCATGGAAGACCTTGAGCACATCTTCATTCTCGACAAGCAGGTGAAGCAGCGGCGCGAGGTCCAGCCCCGGTGCCTTGGGGTCGATCGCGGCGGCTTCCTTGCCGTCGGAGATCTGGAACAGGCACAGGTCCGGCCAGTAGCTGTTCTCACGCATGAACTCGGTGTCGATCGCCACGAAATGGGCTTTGGACAGGCGCTCGCAGAGAGATGAGAGGGTTGCGTTGTCGGTAATCAGCGGATGGATTTGCATATGGCAGGTGATCTTATTATGGGCCGGTGCTCGGTGATGAGCTGGAAGGACGGCGCAGCGTCGCGTTTCTTAGCTCCGTCGAGCGTCTTTGTCATTCATCCAGCGCCCCTGCAATGCAGGGCATGAAATTAAAGGCTCTTTTTTGATGCATGCCTATCGCACTCACACCTGCGGCGCATTGCGCGCGACCGATGCCGGCGAGACCGTCCGCGTGTCCGGCTGGGTGCATCGCAAGCGCGATCATGGCGATCTGGTGTTCATCGACCTGCGCGACCATTACGGCATGGTTCAGATCGTCACCGAGGTGGATGGGCCGGTCTTTTCCGTGATCGAGGGGCTGAAGCCCGAGAGCGTGGTGACGATCACCGGCACGGTCGAGCGCCGCGCGAAGGAGGCGATCAACCCCAATCTGCCCACTGGCGAGATCGAGGTGCGCGCTACCGAGGCGACCGTGCTCTCCGCCGCGCAGGAACTGCCGCTGCCGGTGGCGGGCGAGCAGGATTATCCCGAGGATGTGCGCCTGCGTTATCGCTTTCTCGATCTGCGCCGCGAGACGCTGCACGCCAACATCGTCACCCGTACGAAGATCATCTCGGACATGCGCCGCCGCATGGAAGGCGCGGGTTTCACCGAATATTCGACGCCGATTCTCACCGCCTCCTCGCCGGAGGGCGCGCGCGACTTCCTCGTGCCCAGCCGCATCCACGCCGGCAAATTCTATGCGCTGCCGCAGGCGCCGCAGCAATATAAGCAGCTCCTCATGGTCGCCGGGTTCGACCGCTATTTCCAGATCGCGCCCTGCTTCCGTGATGAGGACCCACGCGCCGACCGGCTGCCCGGCGAGTTCTACCAGCTCGATCTGGAGATGAGCTTCGTCACACAGGAGGACGTCTGGACCACCATGGAGCCGGTCATCGCCGGCGTGTTCGAGGCGTTCGCGCAGGGCAAGCCGGTAACGCCTGCCGGCAGCTTCCCGCGTATCGCCTATAGCGAGGCGATGCTCAAATACGGCTCGGACAAGCCGGACCTGCGCAACCCCGTTCTCATCACCGATGTGACCGATCATTTCGTCGGCTCGGGCTTCGGCATCTTCGCCGGCATCGTCGAGAGCGGCGGCGTCATCCGCGCCATTCCCGCGCCGGGGGCGGGCGCCGGCAGCCGCAAATTCTTCGACGATATGAACAACTGGGCTCGCTCGGAGGGTTATTCCGGCCTCGGCTACATCAACATCAAGGATGGCGAGCCGGGCGGCCCCATCGCCAAGAACCACGGGCCGGAAGCGACCGCAAAGCTCATCGCCGCGCTCGGCCTCGGCCCCAATGACGGCGTGTTCTTCGCCGCCGGCAAGGAGGCACAGGCCGCCAGGCTCGCCGGTCTTGCCCGCATCCGCGTCGGCGAGCAGCTCGACCTGATCGACAAGGATCGCTTCGACCTCTGCTGGATCGTCGATTTCCCCTTCTACGAATATGATGAGGACGAGAAGAAGCTCGACTTCGCCCACAATCCCTTCTCCATGCCGCAGGGCGGGATGGATGCGCTGGAGAGCGGCGATCCGCTGTCCATCAAGGCCTATCAGTATGACATGGTCTGCAACGGCTATGAGATCGCCTCCGGCTCGATCCGCAACCAGTCGCCCGAGTTGATGGTCAAGGCGTTCGAGCAGGTGGGCTTGAGCAAGGCGGATGTGGAGGAGCGCTTCGGCGGCCTCTACCGCGCCTTCCAATATGGCGCGCCGCCCCACGGCGGCATGGCGGCGGGCGTGGACCGCATCGTCATGCTGCTTTGCGGCGCCCAGAACCTGCGCGAAATCACGCTGTTCCCGATGAACCAGCGCGCCGAGGACCTGCTGATGGGCGCTCCGTCCCCGGCCGAGCCCAAGCAACTGCGCGAGCTGCATGTCCGTGTGGTGGAGCCGCAGAAAAGTCAGGGATAATGCCAGCGCCGGCCCCGTCCACGGATGGGGCGGCGTGGGCGATCCAGCAGTGGAGGGCGCGGTTGGCGCTGCGTGCCGGCGCATCATGCGCCCGTAGTTGAGCTTCCGTTCCCGACCCGACATGGCTTGCATGCCATCGCCATGCCTCTACTCTCGCGGCAGGCAAGAAGGGGATATGCATGGCCATCGACCTCTCCGATTATGAGAAGGGCCCTGATTTCGAGGGCGATTTCGACGATGCGCTCGCCAAGGTGCAGAAGCGGCTGGAGAAGATCCAGGTCGCCCATATCGTCCACCGCAAGCGCAGCGTCGTCATGCTGGAGGGGTGGGACGCGGCCGGCAAGGGCGGCATCATCAAGCGCATGACGGCGCTGCTCGATCCGCGCTACTATAAGGTCTGGCCCATCGGCGCGCCGACCGAGGAGGAGCGCGGCCACCATTTCCTCTGGCGCTTCTGGACACGGCTGCCGGCGGACAAGCACATCGCGGTGTTCGACCGGAGCTGGTACGGCCGCGTCCTCGTCGAGCGGGTCGAGGGCTTCTGCACCGAGCGCGAGTGGAAGCGCGCCTATGACGAGATCAACGAGTTCGAGGCGCAGCAGGTCGATAGCGGCACCGCCATCGTCAAATTGTTCGTCCACATCACCCAGAAGGAGCAGGACAAGCAGCTCGCCCAGCGGCTGGACAGCCCTTTCAAGCGCTGGAAGACCGGCGCGGAGGATTATCGCAACCGCGCCCGCCGCGCCGAGTATCTGGACGCGATCCATGCGATGCTCAAGCGCACGGACACGCGCTGGGCGCCATGGCAGGTGATCGACGGCAACGACCGCAAATCCGCCCGCATCACCGCGCTCGCCGCCATCGCCGACGCGTTGGAGAGCCACGTCTCCATGGACATGCCCGATGCCGATCCCGCCGTGGTCGAACTGGCCCGCGAGGCGTTCGGCTACAAAGCCAAGGAGTGAGGGGGAGAACGAGCGATCCCATATTGGACCAACATGTGCTCCTGCGAAGGCAGGAGCCCAGGGCCCAGCCGCAGTCCCCTCTCGCCCTTGGGCTCCTGCCTGCGCAGGAGCACGTAGCCCTTATGAGCGCCGGATAGCCAACTCCCTCTCCGTTCTGTCGAGCGTAGTCGAAACACGCCGCGCGCCGCCCTCTACACCAGCTCCTGAACCATCACATAAGCATCCACATAACCCAACGTCGGATGCCGGAACGCTCCCGGCAGCGTACCGACAAGCGCAAAGCCCATATGCTGCCACAGCCGCACCGCGCGCGTGTTGGTCGAGACGACGAGATTATACTGCATCGCCCGATAGCCCTGCCGCCGCGCCTCCTCCAGCGAATGGCGGCACAGCGCCTGCGCGACGCCCTTGCCGCGCTGATCGGGCCGCACCGCATAGCCGCAATTGGCGACATGCGCTGCCGGTCCGGTTGAGTTGGGCTTGAGATAATAAGTGCCGACGATCGCGTCCTTGTCGTCGCGCGCCACGAACACCTGCTTGTCCGCCGCGTGCCAATAGGCGCGCACCGCTTCCTCGCCCAGATCGCGGTCGAGCGGGTAGGTCTCCCCCTCGCGCACCACCGGTTCGAGGATCGCCCAGATGCCCGCCCAGTCGGCGCCGTCCGCCGTCATGATCCCGATCATCCTCGCACCCCGTTTCCAGCCGCTTGACTCGCTCCACCCCGGCGACGAGGTGTAGCGGACCATTACCGGAGAGGACAATTCGCATGAGCGGCAAAGGGCGGCGCATCGTCACGGGGCATGACGCGAACGGCAAGTCGATCATCCTGTCGGACGGGCCGCCGCCGCAGAACCACCCGATGCACGGTCCGGACGTGGGCGCCGACTTCATCGAGGTCTGGAACAGCGCCGCCCCGGTGCCCAACCTCACCGCTACGGAAGCCGCCGAGCCCAACGCGCGCCCGTTCGCCATCATGCCGCCCTCGGGCCATCTGCTGCGCATCATCGAGATGTATCCGGCGAGCATGGGCGGCCATCGCACCGCCATGCACCGCACCCGTACGCTCGATTATATGGTGGTGATCGAGGGCGAGATCGTGCTGCTATTGGACGATAGCGAGGTGACGCTGGGCCCCGGCGACGTCGCCGTCCAGCGCGGCACCAACCACGCCTGGGAAAACCGCACCGACAAGATCACGCGCTGCGCCTTCTTCCACATCGACGCCACCTTCGACGAAGCGCTGCTGGAGACACTGCCCAAGCCGCTGGAATTGATGCGCTGATCGAGGGAAGCAAACCCTGGAAACCGCCGTTATCCTGGACGTGATCCGGGGATCCGCTTTCCGTATCCATCGCCTGCAATTTTGATCGGCGGGACATATAGACGGGCAGGTGTGATTAGGCAGTGGGAACCTGGATCAAGTCTGAGGTGACGAGAGGAGCATGACCGCGATGCAATGCCCTATTCCCGCGGACCGGACGCACACTCTCTCAGTCCCGCACCTTCTCCACCGCCGGATAGCTGATCGCCATCACCTCCCACTCCTTCTCCCCACCGGGCAGCATCACCCGGCGCAGGTCGCCTACTGCCGCGCCGCGCAGGGCGCGCGAGAGCGGGCTGTCCCAGCCGATCCTGCCGGCGCCGGCGTCCGCCTCGTCGTTGCCGACCAGCGTGACGACGCGTTCGGCGTCGTCCTCATCAGCCAGCGTCACCGTGGCGCCGAAGAACACCCGGTTCCGGTCCGGCTGGTTGGCCGGGTCGATCACCTTGGCGGCCTTCATCCGCTCGGCCAGCCATTTCAGGCGCCGGTCGATCTCGCGCATGCGCTTGCGGCCGTAGAGATAGTCGCCATTCTCGCTGCGGTCGCCATTGCCCGCCGCCCAGCTCACAATCTCCACGATGCGCGGCCGTTCCTCGCCGAGAAGCTGGTCATATTCGGCGCGCAGGGCGGCGAAACCGGCCGAGCTGATATAGTTGGGGCGCGCCGCGCCGCTCATCTGTGCAGCCTTCCGCTACTTGCGGCGGCGGGCATACATCAGCGCGGCGACCAGCGCGGCCGAGCCGATCCCCGCCGCGACGCTGCCCATCAGGATGCCTTTATTGTTGGCGCCCTGCTTGTCGGTCTTGCCGGCCTTGGCTTCGGCCTCGAGTTCCTTGTTGCGCTGTGCGAGCGCGGCTTCTTCCAGGGTCGTAGCGTCGCTGTCGTTGTCGGTCATGATGGTTTGCGTTGGTCCTGCGTTGGAAAGGGAAAAGGGAGCGGCCGCCCGGCTCAGCCGGAGGCGCGCTTGCCGAGATAGCGGCTGAGCGGCGCCGCGTCCGCCGAGCGCTGCGACGGATTGAGCAGATCATAGACCACGGCATTCTCCAGCACGCGCTGCACATAGTCCCGCGTCTCGAAGAGCGGAATGTCCTCGATCCACTGGACGATGTCGACACCGGGCAGGCGCGGGTCGCCATTGGCCCTGATCCACTTGTTCACATTGCCCATGCCGCCATTATAGGCGGCGATGGCGAGCGGGTAGCTGCCGCCGTAATAATTGAGCAACTGGCGGAAATAGCTGCTGCCGAGCTGGACGTTGTAGCTCGGGTCGAACAGCGATCCCTGATCGAACGCCAGCCCCATCTTGCCGGCCACTTCGCGCGCGGTCGGCGTCATGAGCTGCATCAGCCCGCGCGCGCCGGCTCGGCTGATGATCTGCCGGTCGAACTGGCTTTCCTGCCGGGTGATGGCATGGATCATCGTCCAGTTGGCCTGCTCGCCGTCCGGCACGCGCATGCGCGGGAAGCTCGCCTGCGCATAGCCGGTGAGGCCGCTCGCGGTGGCGCGCCGGCCGACCATCACGCCCAGGTCCGGCCGGCCCAGCGTCTCGGCCAGTTCGGCGGCGAGCAGATGGTCCTGATCGGTCTGCGCCGTGGCGGCGATGGCACGGACGAACTTGCTCTGGTCCATCCACGCGCCCTGTCGGCCGAGCTGACGCGCCGCGCGCACCAGCGGGCGGGAGAGGAAGGCGCTGCGCTCGGCGCCGGCGATCTCCACCGGCCGTTCCGCCTGCGCGGGGGCGGGGATCGGCCGGCCGAGCCGCTCCAGCGCGAGCTGGCCGTAATATTGATCGGGGAAGGCGCCGGACTGCGCGTAATAGGCGTTGGCCGCATCCGCCCGGCCGCCAGCCGCCGCCGCGCGCCCCGCCCAGTAATAGCCCTTGGAGATCGTCTGCGGAGAGCGTGCCGCGCGGGCATAGCGCGTGAACATGCCTTCCGCGTCGGCCGGGCGGCTCAGGCGACGCAGCGCCGTCTGTCCCGCCAGCCAGGCGAGGCTGGTATAGTCGTCGCGCACGCCCAGGCTCTGCGCGCTGATGTCGGTGCCCGGCGCGAAGGCGTCGTCCACCCTGGAGGCGATGGCATAGGCCAGCGTCCATTGATTGTCGTTGGCGGCGGCACGCGCCTGCGCCAGCAGCACCTCATACCATTGCTCGGGGTCGCTCGGCGTCTGCGTGAGCGGGCCACGGCTGGCGAGCAGGTTGCGCGCCCCCATGCTGTCGCCGTTGTTCACCATCCAGCGCGCCTTGTCGGCCAGATAGCCGGCGTCCATCACGCCCACCGGGTCGGCCGCGCCCATCTTGAGCGCGGCGTCGGGTGCCTTGCGCTGGAAGGCGATGCGTGCCGCGATAACCGCCTGCCGCGTCACTGGCACGGCCGGCAGCACCCGCTCGGCCACGTCGGTCCGCTTGCGCCACAGCGCCGCATCGGCGCGCTTCAGATGATCGTCGGGGGTGAAGCTGCTCCAGAAGGTGCCGCGCAGCCGCTCCTCCACCGCCGGGTCCATCGGCCCGGCCGTCCACGCGGCACGGGCAGCCTCGCGCGCGTCGGCCTGCTGGCCCAGCCGCATCAGCGCGAGGGCCTGGACCGCCTTGCCCTGCGCCGTGTTGGGCGGATAGGCGCGGAAGAAGGCGATGATCTTGGCGGGATCGTCATAGTCGGGGTTGGCGGCGCGCTCGGCGATGCCGCGCAGCCGCGTCTCCTCCGGCCAGCCGGGGTAGGCGATCAGGAAATCGGCATAGGCGGCAAAGCCCAACGTATCGCTAGCGGTGATCCGCCGCCACGTGTCGATCGTGCCGGAAATCTGCGCATCGGCGGCGCTGCTGGCGGCAATGCGGTCCCGCACCGCCTGCCATGTGACGGTCGGTTCCGCGGCGGCGAGCGGCGCGGAAGCGCTGGTCGCGGCGGAGGCGAGGGCGGCCATCAGGAGCAGGCCGGGCGCGCGAAGGTCTTTTCCCATGCCGTGCATTATGGCAGAGCCTTGCTGATCGAACGGTGAACGGGTGCGTGCATGAACCCAATATGCCTGTCCGAGTGCGCGCTTTGAAGGAGTTTTTTCTATGTTTTCCGGTTCGATACCTGCACTTGTCACGCCTTTTCGCGATGACAGGGTGGATGAGGCGGCATTTCGCGCCCTTGTCGACTGGCAGATCGAGCAGGGTTCGAGCGCTCTGGTGCCCTGCGGCACCACCGGCGAAAGCGCCACCATGACCATTGACGAGCATAACCGCGTCGTGCGCATCTGCGTCGAGCAGGCGGCAGACCGCGTGCCGGTCATCGCCGGCGCCGGCTCCAACGATACCCGCATCGCGCTGGAGCATATGTTCGCCGCGCAGGCCGCCGGCGCCACCGCCGCTTTGGTCGTCGCGCCTTATTACAACAAGCCGAGCCAGGAGGGGCTCTATCAGCATTTCGCCTATCTCGCCGCCCGCTGCGACCTGCCGATCATCCTCTACAATATTCCCGGCCGCTCCATCGTCGACATCGGCGTGCCCGTCATCCACCGGCTGGTCGAGGAGTTTCCCAGCATTGTCGGCCTCAAGGACGCGACCGGCAATATCGGCCGCGTGACCGCGCAGCGTCTCGCCTGTGGGCCGGATTTCTGCCAGCTTTCCGGCAATGACGAGACCGCGCTGGCGTTCAACGCCATGGGCGGGGTCGGCTGCATCTCCGTCACCGCCAACGTTGCGCCGCGCCTGTGCGCCGATTTTCAGGCCGCCTGCCGCGAGGGCCGCTGGGACGAGGCGCGCGCGCTCAACGACCGGCTCTATCCGCTGCACGATGCGCTGTTCACCGATTCCTCGCCCGGCCCGGTCAAGTACGCCCTTTCGCGCGTGCGGCCGGAGATGCCGGTGGAGCTGCGCCTGCCGATCACGTGGCCGTCCGGTGCCTCGCGCGCGACGGTCGACCGGGCGCTGGAGATTGCGGGTCTGGTTTAGAGCCGGTTCATCTCCTAGATTTATACTGCATTTACCCGAAACAGAGTCTCCCGCTGAATGGCCCGTCCGCGCCCATCCGCCTTCAACAAGGTCAAGACCGTCGCCGAGAACCGGCGCGCGCGGTTCGATTACGCCATTCAGGACGTGTTCGAGGCGGGTATCGTGCTGCGCGGGACGGAGGTGAAATCCCTGCGCTTCGGCGATGGCTCGATCAGCGAGAGCTATGCCGAGGTGAAGGGTGAGGAGATCTGGCTGGTCAACAGCAATATCCCGGAGTTCAGCCACGGCAACCGTTTCAACCATGAGCCCAAGCGCCCGCGCAAGCTGCTGCTCAACGCCCGCGAGATCGTCAGGATGCATGGCGCCGTCGCCCGGCAGGGCATGACGCTGGTGCCGCTCTCGGTCTATTTCAACGAGCGCGGCAAGGCCAAGGTCGAGCTGGCGCTGGCCAAGGGCAAGAACGTGCGCGACAAGCGGGAGACGACCAAGGAGCGCGAGTGGAAGCGCGAGCAGGGCCGGCTCATGAAGGATCACGGCTGATGGCGCGCATGAAAGGGCGGTTCATGGCGTGGTGGCACTCCAACATGCCCACCCGCGAGAGCCTGGAGGAGAACCGCTTCGTCAAGCCGGTCGCGCACCGCGTGCTGGCGCCCGAATTGTGGCGCTTCACCCGCCGGTCGGTGCCGCGTGGCGTGGCGCTGGGGCTGCTGGTCGGCATCTTCCTGCTGATCCCCGGCCTCCAGATTGCCGGGGCTGCGCTGCTCGCCTTGCCGTTCCGCGCCAATGTGCCGGTGGCGGCGGCGATGACCTTCCTTTCCAACCCGGCGACGACGCCGTTCATCCTCGCCATCTCTTATTATATCGGCTCGAAGATGCTCGGCCGCACCGGCGACATGAGCCACATCATGGGTCTGCTGGAGCGCCATGCCGGCCTTGGCGAGTGGACGCGCTGGCTGCTCTCCGAGACGGCGCCGGTGCTGCTGCTCGGCCTCGCCATCGTGTCCATCGTCACCGCTTTGGTCGGCTATCTGATCGCGTCGTGGCTCTGGCGCGGCCGGCTGGCGCGGCGGTGGCGCCACCGCTCGCACGCCCGCGCAGCCGCGGACGAGGACAGTCCGCCGCTCGAATTGCAGGAAATGCCGTCGTGAAAGCGGTTGGGCCGGGCTCGCATCGTGGCGATCTGCTCAGCCTCACCGCGGACAAGCCGAGGGTCAACCCGCTGCCGCTGATCCTGGTGGCAGCGCTGGTGAGCGGCCTCATCCTGCTCTGGCTGATCGGCGACCCCATCCTCGCCGGCGGCTTCGGCGCGGCGGTGATCGGCGGCGGCGCCCTGATCTGGTATGCCCGGCGCCTGTTCCCGGCGGGCCAGCCGGACGCAACGGTGGTGACGGACTGGACGGTTGCACGCGCCGCCGCGCAGGCCGCCGGACTCGCCATCGCCGTGACCGACCGCACCGGCCGCATCGTCTGCGCCAGCGATCAATATGGCGAGTGGTTCGCCGGCTACCCCGTTCCGCCCGAGATCAAGGTCTCCCCGCGCGATCAGGAGCGGCTCGCTCAGGCCGCCCGCGCCGCCTGGCGCGATGGGGAGGCGCGGGTAGAAGGTATCGCGCGCGGCAGCCTGCGGCTCGACGTGCAGGTGATGCGCACCGGCCGGGTCGACGATTATCTGCTCTGGCGCTTCGCCAGCGTGCGCGCCGCCAGCGTGATGGACGATTATCTGCGCGTGATCGAAGGGGAGGCCGGCCGCCAGATTTCCGAGGCTGGCGTGATGTGCGCGATGATCGGCGGGGAAGGGCGCATCCGGGCCGCCAACCTCGCCTTCACCCTGCGCGCCACCGGCCGGCCGGACAGCAACATCATCGGCCGCGATTTCGCCGGTTACATGCGCGTCGACGCCAAGGGCCGCATCTTCTTCGCGCAGGAGGAGCGGCAGGCCGCGCCGATCCGCATGATCCAGGTGCCGCTCCGCCCGGACGATCCCGCCAGCCTGATGGTGCTCATCATGGTGGACGACACCATGGCCTCGGTCGACGGCATATCCAGCCTCACTTATGTCGAGCAGCTCCTCTCGCTGCTGCCCTTCGGCCTCGGCATGGCGGACCGCGACGGGCGGCTGCTGTTCTACAACATGGCCTTCGCCCGCGCCGCCGGAATCGCGGCGGAGGAGACGCCGAGCTATCCGGGCGATCTCGTCATCGGCGAGGATCAGGCGGCGGTGGCCGAGGCGATCCGCCGCTATGCCATCGGCCCGCAAATGTCCGGCGACATGCAGGTGCGGCTGCGCGGCGCGCCGGACGAGCCGGTGGCGCTCAGCCTCGCCGGCGTGCGCGGGCTGGGCGAGGCGGCGGTGCTGCTCAGCCTCAAGGACAATAGCGAGGAATCGCGCCTCCAGAAGCAGGTGGCGCAGGCGACCAAGATGCAGGCGGTCGGGCAACTGGCAGGCGGCGTGGCGCATGATTTCAACAATATCCTCACCGCCATCATCGGCCATTGCGACCTGATGCTGATGCGCCATACCCCCGGCGACAGCGACTATGACGACATCCAGCAGATCAAGACCAACTCCAATCGCGCGGCCAGCCTGACCCGACAGCTTCTCGCCTTCTCGCGCCAGCAGACGCTGCGCCCGCAGGTGCTCCAGTTGCCCGATGTGGTCTCGGAGACGTCCAGCCTGCTCAAGCGGCTGCTCGGCGAGAACGTCACTCTGGAGGTGTATCACGGCCGCAGTCTCGGTTCCGTTCGCGCGGACCCCGGCCAGCTTGAGCAGGTCATCGTCAATCTGGTGGTCAACGCGCGCGACGCCATGCCGGAAGGGGGCACGGTGACGATCCGCACCTTCGCCGTGTCTGCCGACGACGTGCGGGCGATGAAGAACGAGATCATGCCGATCGGCGACTATACCGCCCTCAGCGTCGGCGATACCGGCGTGGGCATTCCGCCCGAGGTGGCCGGCAAGATTTTCGAGCCGTTCTTCACCACCAAGGCGGTCGGGCGCGGCACCGGCCTCGGCCTCTCCACCGTTTACGGCATCGTCAAGCAGTCGGGCGGTTTCATCTTCCTGGAGTCGGCGGTGGGCGAGGGGACGGTGTTCCGCATCTACCTGCCCGTCCATGCCGCCGCGAGCGAGGCGGCCGGCGCGGCCTCCACCACGCGCAAGCGTCCTCCGGCCGAGACGTGGGGCACCGGCACCATCCTGCTCGTCGAGGATGAGGACATGGTGCGCACCGTCGCCGAGCGTGCGCTGACCCGGCAGGGCTATACGGTCCTCACCGCGAGCGATGGCGAGCAGGGGCTGGCGCGGCTGGAGCAGGCGGGCGAGATCGACCTGCTCATCTCGGACGTGGTCATGCCCGGCATGGATGGCCCGGCGATGGTCCGCGCCGCTCGCGCCGCCCGGCCGGATCTGCCGGTGCTGTTCATGTCCGGCTATGCCGAGGAGCAGCTCCGCAAGTCGATCGACATTCCCAACGTTTCCTTCCTGCCCAAGCCCTTCTCGGTCAGCCAGATCGCCGAGGCGGCCCGCGATGTGATCGGCGCCGCCCGCGAGCAGGCGGAACGGGCGGGGCGGTAACGCGCCTCGTTCAAGCTTCACCCGGTACCACCTAGTCCTGCGAAGGCAGAAGCCCAGGGCGATTGAGCACAAACGCCCCATGCGCCTTTCCAACCGCTGAGGTCGCATCCCAACAAAATTTCGTTCCCCTCTTGTTCTATGAGAACAAATGAGATACGAAGTTCCGCAACGCCATCCCATCACGGCGCGTTTGACATCCATGGGGAGCAGCAGCATGACGGCAAGCCTCAAGCTCATCGACGGCGATAAGAACACGGGAACCATGGAACGACAGAAAGCACTTGAAGCAGCGCTGGCGCAGATTGATCGCGCCTTCGGCAAGGGGTCGGCCATGCGGTTGGGCTCGAAGGAGACGATGCAGGTCGAGGCGATTTCGACCGGCTCGCTCGGGCTCGATATCGCGCTCGGCGTCGGCGGCCTGCCGCGCGGCCGCGTGATCGAGGTTTACGGGCCGGAAAGCTCGGGCAAGACCACGCTCGCGCTCCATGTCATCGCCGAGGCGCAGAAGGCCGGCGGTACCGCCGCGTTCATCGACGCGGAGCACGCGCTCGATCCGGTCTATGCCCGCAAGCTGGGCGTCGATATCGACGAGCTGATCGTCTCGCAGCCCGACACCGGCGAGCAGGCGCTCGAAATCACCGATACGCTGGTGCGCTCCAACGCCATCGACGTGCTGGTGGTCGATTCGGTCGCGGCGCTGGTGCCGCGCGCGGAGATCGAGGGCGAGATGGGCGACAGCCATGTCGGCCTGCAAGCACGCCTCATGTCGCAGTCGCTGCGCAAGCTGACCGGCTCGATCAGCCGCTCGCGCTGCATGGTGATCTTCATCAACCAGCTCCGCATGAAGATCGGCGTCATGTACGGCAATCCGGAGACGACCACGGGCGGCAACGCGCTCAAATTCTACGCCTCCGTCCGTCTCGATATCCGCCGCACCGGCCAGATCAAGGATCGTGACGACATCATCGGTAACGCCACGCGCGTGAAGGTGGTCAAGAACAAGGTGGCGCCGCCGTTCAAGCAGGTCGAGTTCGATATCATGTATGGCGAGGGCATCTCCAAGGTCGGCGAAATTCTCGACCTCGGCGTCAAGGCCGGCGTGGTCGAGAAGTCCGGCTCCTGGTTCTCCTACGATTCGGTACGCATCGGGCAGGGGCGTGAGAACGCCAAGCAGTTCCTGCGCGAAAATCCGGAGCTGATGGCCAAGCTGGAAAAGACTATCCGCGCCCGCACCGAAACCGTGGCCGAAGGCATGATGACCGGCCCCGACAGCGACGACACGGACGACGACGCCTAACGCATCGCTGGCCCCTCGCGCGGATTGACATCTTGGCGGGCGCCGCTTCAGCAGCGGCGCCCGCATTGGCGTGTGGGCTCCATTGCGTCGGCTCGGGCGGAGCGATCGTCGGCGGTCGAGGGCGGATCGGCATGCAGGATTTTCGTTAGAAGCGGCGCATCGAATCGGCTCGGTGCTCCCGCGAAAGCAGGAGCCCAGGGCGGAAAAGCACTGCCCATGCGCCCCAGGCGTCGGCGCATCATAGCTCAACCTGAACGTATCTCAGCATCCATTGCGTCCGCGTCCGCAGGCATAACCGTGAGTCACCCCAGAGGCGGTTCCCACCTGCGCCACGTCGTCCCTCGCAATTCCTCCCATCCGACTCTGTCCTACAGTCCCTCAGGCATGGCATCCCGATACGCCGTGTCGCGGAAGGGCCGGAGAGCAAAAGGGATGAGAAAACGGTGGAGCAGCAGGCTCATCCGGTTTTATTTTTCGATCCACCCCGCGACTTTCGAGACTTTCGAACGAAAATTACAAGCTGACGAACGATCGTTACCATGATCCTTGGCCATTTGTCCCGCCCGGCGCATCACTCCCACCTTGTCGCCGCGCGCGTCATCCCCTAATCGCCGTTCCATGACGTCGACCAACGATATCCGCCGCTCCTTCCTCGACTATTTCGGGTCCAATGGCCATGAAATCGTCGCGTCCGCGCCGCTCGTGCCGAACAACGATCCCACCCTCATGTTCGTCAACGCCGGCATGGTGCCGTTCAAGAACGTGTTCACCGGCCTTGAGACGCGCCCTTATTCCACCGCGACCTCCGCGCAGAAATGCGTGCGCGCCGGCGGCAAGCACAATGATCTCGACAATGTCGGCTACACCGCGCGCCACCACACCTTCTTCGAGATGCTCGGCAACTTCTCGTTCGGCGATTATTTCAAGGAGCAGGCGATCCACCTCGCCTGGTCGCTCATCACCCGCGAATGGGGGATTTCGCCCGACCGGCTGACCGTCACCGTCTACCATACCGACGAGGAGGCGTTCGGCTTCTGGAAGAAGATCGCCGGCCTGCCGGACGAACGGATCATCCGCATCGCGACCTCGGACAATTTCTGGTCGATGGGCGACACCGGCCCCTGCGGCCCCTGCTCGGAAATCTTTTTCGACCATGGCGATCACATCCCCGGTGGCCCCCCCGGCAGCCCGGACGAGGATGGCGACCGTTTCGTCGAGATCTGGAACCTCGTGTTCATGCAGTTCGACCAATTGGCGGAAGGCCAGCGCATCGACCTGCCGCGCCCCAGCATCGACACCGGCATGGGTATCGAGCGCATCGCCGCCGTGCTGCAAGGCGTGCACGACAATTACGATACCGACACGTTCAAGGCGCTGATCGCCCAGTCGGTCGCGCTCACCAGGCGCCCGGCGGAAGGCGAGGAGCGCGCCAGCCACCGCGTCATCGCCGATCATCTGCGCTCGTCCGGTTTCCTCATCGCGGATGGCGTGCTGCCCGCCAACGAGGGGCGCGGTTATGTGCTGCGCCGGATCATGCGCCGCGCCATGCGCCATGCCCATCTGCTCGGTGCGGCCGAGCCGCTGATGCACCGCCTCGTCGGTGGTCTCGTCTCGGAGATGGGCGCCGCCTATCCCGAGCTGGTCCGCGCCCAGCCGCTGATCGAGGAGACGCTGCTGCGCGAGGAGACCCGCTTCCGCCAGACGCTCGATAAGGGCCTCAAGCTCCTCGACGAGGCGGTGGTCGGTCTCGTCCCCGGCGCCACGCTGCCCGGCGAGACCGCCTTCAAGCTCTACGATACCTACGGCTTTCCCTACGATCTCACCGAGGACGCCCTGCGCGCGCAGGGGCTGAGCGTCGACCGTGCCGGGTTCGAAGCGGCGATGGCGCAGCAGAAAGCCGCCGCCCGCGCCGCCTGGAAGGGCTCGGGCCAGAAGGCGTCCGAGGAGGTGTGGTTCGACATCGCCGAGAGCGAGGGCGCCACCGAGTTCACTGGCTATTTGAGCGAGGCGGGTGACGGCAGCGTCGTCGCGCTGGTCAAGGATGGTGCACGGGTCGAGACGGCCGGCGCGGGCGAGCAGGTCACGATCCTCACCAATCAGACGCCTTTCTACGGCGAAAGCGGCGGCCAGACCGGCGATTCGGGCCTTATCACCGGCGCCGATGGCTTACGCGCCACGGTGAGCGACACGGCCAAGCCGCTCGGCCGTCTGCACGCGCATCAGGCGACGATCGAGGCCGGCTCCGTGTCGATTGGCGACATCATCCATCTTGAGGTCGATGCCGCCCGTCGCGCGCGCATCCGCGCCAATCACAGCGCCACGCACTTGCTCCACGCTGCGCTGCGCGCCGAGCTTGGCCCGCATGTCACGCAGAAGGGCAGCCTTGTCGCCGAGGATCGCCTGCGGTTCGATTTCTCCCACCCGGAGGCGCTGACCCCGGCGCAGATCGCCGCTGTCGAAGCCAATGTCAATGCGCAGATCCGCGGCAACGACGCCGTGTCGACGCGCCTCATGACGCCCGAGGATGCGATTGCCGCCGGCGCCATGGCGCTGTTCGGCGAGAAATATGGCGATGAGGTCCGCGTGCTCTCGATGGGGCAGGGCGACGGCAGGAGCTATTCGGTCGAGCTGTGCGGCGGCACCCATGTTCACGCGCTCGGCGACATCGCCTTGTTCAAGATCGTCGGCGAGAGCGCGGTGGCAAGTGGCGTTCGGCGCATCGAGGCGCTGACCGGCGAGGCTGCCCGGCAATGGCTCACCCATCGTGAGGAGCAGTTGAAAGCGGTCGCCGCGGCGCTGCGCACCACGCCGGACGAGGCAGCGGCGCGCGTCACCGCGCTCGCCGATCACGCCCGCAAGCTGGAGCGCGAGCTGGCCGATGCCAGGAAGGCGCTGGCGTTGGGCGGCGGCAAGGGGCAGGGCGCCGCCGAGAGCCCGGCGGCAGAGCAGGTCGCTGGCATCGCTTTCAGCGGCCAGATCGTCGATGGGTTGGACCCCAAGGCACTGCGCGGTCTCGTGGACGAGGCCAAGGCGCGCCTCGGCAGTGGTATCGCAGCCATCGTTGTTACGAATGAGGGCCGCGCGAGCATCGCGGCCGGCGTGACGGACGATCTCACCGCCCAGTTCAGCGCTATCGACCTCGTCCGCGCTGGCGTGGAGGCGCTCGGCGGCAAGGGTGGCGGCGGCCGGCCGGACATGGCGCAGGGCGGCGGCCCGGATGGTTCGGCGGCAGCGGCAGCGATCGACGCGGTCAAGGCCTGCATCGCGGCGGCAAAGACCAGCGTTCCCGCGTCCTGATCCGGCGCAGGGCAGGGAAGGGCGCACCTGCCTGTCATTGCGGACGCCCGGGGACGACGTGCCGGCCTCTGCGTCACGCCATTTCCATCGGGGTCACAAACGGTTAGTTTGTCCCGCCCGGTGACAGGAGGCGCTCCCGCGCAAGCAGGGCCTCAGGGCCGGCCCGATCACCTTGCCGCGCGAAAGGAGCAAGCCATGGCCGCGCCCCGCCTGATCGACCATCCGATTCACCTTGGCCGACACGGCCTCGCCGTGCAGGAACCCGCGTTCGGCCGTGATATGCGCTGGTATGTCGACTACGCCGCCCGCCATGCGGAAGACGGTGCCGAAGGCCGGCTCGTCTGCGAACTGAGCTTCACCGACAATTGGGCCGGCTGGGAGCGCCATCCCAAGGGCAGCGAGATCGTCTATTGCCTCGCCGGCACGCTCATCCTGCACCAGGAACTGGCGGAGGGCCGGGTGGAAACCACGGTCCTGCAACCCGGCGACTACGCCATCAACCCGCCGGGCGTATGGCACACTGCGGATGTTGAGGGTGAGGTGCGGGCGCTGTTCATCACCGCCGGAGAAGGCACCGAGAACAGGCCGCGCTGACAGTTGGAGACTATGCCTGCTCGCCGACATTCCCGCGCAGCTATAACCCGTGACCCTGCTTGCGGAGGCCGGTATTGGTGGAATGAAGGCCATATTGCTACGCGGCCCGGATATTCCCCTCGCGGCATGACGAGGCTCCCAAAGCAGCAGGCTCGTCTGCATTTCTTCGCCATGTTTTTCCTGTTGTCGGAGGAGAACGTGCCTTCCGTTAGCGCGAAGCCTCTCGGAATTACATATCCCCTTACCGCTCTTGCACGGACCCTCGCCCGATCTTAACCCTCCGCGCCGTCCTCCAGCCGGTGGCGGTGCAGGCGTGGTGTTTCGTTGAGCTTGGCGGCCGTTTTGATTTTCTCCTGAAGGTCCTCACGCTTCTGATGGACCGAGGCGATGACCGGCCCCATGGCGATGCCGAGATCGACAAGCGCTGTTTCGGCAAGGTAGAGCGAGCTTTCCAAGGTTTCCGGCACGGCAGCGCTGGCGCCAGCACGGTAAAGCTCGGCCGCGTGGTCGGTGTCGCGGGCGCGCACGATGATCGGGAGGCTTGGCGCCCAGCCGCGCACGCGCCGGGTAATACGCAGGGCGAGTACGGGGTCGTCCATGGTGATGATGAGCGCGCGGGCGTGGCCCAGTCGCAGCCGGTCGAGCGTCTCGTGCCGCGCCACGTCGCCGAACAGGACAGTATAGCCCTTGCGGCGAGCGTCATTGACGAGGTCGATGTCGCTTTCCACCGCGACATAGCTCTGCTCGTGCGTGCGCAGCAGGTCCGCGACGATCCGTCCAATCCGCCCGAAACCGAGGATGACCGCGCCGCCGCGGTCGGCGGCTGCTTCCTCCGGCTCGCCGTCGCCCGCGCGCAGCTCGATCCGCCGCGCAATATCGTGGCCGACGCGGGCAAGAATGGGTGTGATCGTGAGCCCGATGGCCGTCGCCATCTGCCAGAAAGCGGCGGTATTCGCGTTGATGAGCCGTGCGGTCACGGCAGTGCTGAGCACGATCAGCGTCGTCTCGGAGGGACTGGCCATCAGCATGCTCGTTTCCAGCGCGACACCGCGTCGGGCCCCAGCCAGCCGTAGCAGTAGGGTGGTGACCAGCGTCTTGCCGATGATGATCGCGGTAGTGGCGAGCAGCAGCGTGGCCCATTGTTCGGCGACGGCGCGCGGGTCGATCCCCATGCCGACCGCGAGCAGAAACACGCCGAGCGCCAGTCCCTTGAACGGCTCGGTCATGCTCTCGACCTCGCCATGATAGTCGGTCTCGGCGATCAGCAGCCCGGCAACCAGCGCGCCGACGATCGGCGAGAGGCCGACCGCCGCGGTAACGAGGCTGGAGACCATGACCACGAGCAGGCTGGCGGCCAGGAACACCTCAGGGCTCTTGGCACGCGCTGCCTGAGCGAACAGGCGGGGGAGCAGGTAGCGACCCGCGACCAGCATCGCGATCACCGTTGCGGCGCCGAGTGCGAGAATAGCAGCGAGGTTCTCCCAGCTATCATTCTCCACGTTCGGCGCCATCGCGCCCAGCGCAAAGACGATCGGCACCAGTGCCAGATCCTCGAACAGCAGCATGGAAAAGGCGGCACGACCCACCGCCGATTTGGTGCCGGCGATCGGCAGGACCAGCGCCGTGGAGGAGAGGGCGAGGGCCAGCCCCAAGCCGATGGCGGCATACCAGCTATCGCCGAGCAGCAGAAAGCCGGCGCCGATCACCGCCGCGCTGCCCATCAGTTCCGCCGCGCCGATACCGAACACGAAGGCGCGCATTGCCCATAAGCGCCGGAACGAGAGTTCGAGGCCGATCGAGAACAGCAGCAGCACGATACCGAACTCGGCGAAGGAACTGACTGCCGATGCGTTGGAGATCGTCACATAGACGAGCGCTGGATAATCGCCGACATATTGACCCAGCCCAAACGGACCGACCAGCATGCCGACGAGGATAAAGCCGATGACCGGGCTGATTCGCAATCGTGCGAACGCCGGAATGACGAGGCCCGCCGCACCCAGGATGACCAGCGCGTCGCTGTATCCCTGGCTGCCGAACGGGCCGTTCGTCATGGCACCGACCGTGCGGCGTGGATCGCCGCGGCAAGGCTCCGCCCGCCATGCCGGCCCGGTCGCCGGGCTGCATGCGCTGGGCGGGGCGTTGCCGCCGTGTGTCTTGTTCTTACTTCCAGTTGCCCATCTCGGTTTCGAGGTTGGTCCGGATTGCTTCGAAGAACTGCTCGGTGGTCATCCAAGCCTGATCCGGGCCGATGAGGATAGCAAGATCCTTGGTCATCTGGCCGTTCTCGACGGTCTGGACGCAGACCTTCTCCAGCGTTTCGGCGAAGCGCATCACGTCCGGCGTCTCGTCGAACTTGCCGCGGAACTTGAGACCGCCGGTCCAGGCGAAGATCGAGGCGATCGGGTTGGTTGAGGTCGCCTTGCCCTGCTGGTGCATGCGATAGTGGCGCGTCACGGTGCCATGCGCCGCCTCGGCTTCCACGGTCTTGCCATCAGGCGTCATGAGCACGGAGGTCATCAGGCCGAGGCTGCCGAAGCCCTGCGCCACCTGGTCTGACTGCACGTCGCCGTCGTAATTCTTGCAGGCCCAGACGAACTTGCCGCTCCACTTGAGCGCGGAGGCGACCATGTCGTCGATTAGGCGGTGCTGATATTCGATGCCGGCCTCCTGGAAGCGCTGCGCGAAACCCTCCGTCTCGAACACTTCCTGGAACAGATCCTTGAAGCGGCCGTCATAGGCCTTGATGATCGTGTTCTTGGTGGAGAGGTAGAGGGGCCAGCGGCGGTCGAGCGCATAGTTCATGCTGGCACGCGCGAAATCGCGGATCGAATCGTCGAGGTTGTACATCGACATGGCGACGCCCGAGCCGGGGAAATCGAACACCTCGCGGTCGATTACCTGCCCGTCCTTGCCTTCCCAGATAAGGCGCAGCTTACCGGGGCCGGGGACGAGGAAATCGGTCGCGCGATACTGGTCGCCATAGGCATGGCGGCCGACGACGATCGGATCTGTCCAGCCGGGGATCAGGCGCGGCACGTTCTGGATGACGATCGGCTCGCGGAAGATCGTGCCGCCCAGGATGTTGCGGATCGTTCCGTTAGGCGATTTCCACATGTGCTTGAGGTTGAACTCGGTGACGCGCGCTTCGTCGGGCGTGATCGTGGCGCACTTCACACCGACGCCGTATTTCTTGATGGCGTTGGCCGAATCGATGGTGATCTGGTCGTCGGTGCGGTCGCGCTCTTCCACGCTCAGGTCATAATAGTGCAGGTCCACGTCAAGATAAGGCTTGATGAGCCGTTCGCGGATCCACTCCCAGATGATGCGGGTCATCTCGTCGCCGTCGATCTCGACGACAGGATTCTTCACCTTGATCTTGCTCATGCGCGTCTGGTCTTTCCCTGTTTGTGGGGCCGTGTGGACGGCCGATGGCGAGAGGAGGCTGGTGGCCTTTGCTTCCGCCTCTACGGAATGGCGCGCGTGGGATCAACCATTGGTGGCGCGAAAAGCGATCGCGCTGGCTGCCCGCAATCGGAACGCTACAATTCAGGCGTTGTGCGCGCCCGCCCGGCTGCCTAGACTGAGACGATGACAACTGAGCTTTCCGGTTCGCAACCGGCCGTGCCCACCAGGACCAGCGTGAAATGGAGCTTCCCCGGAATTCACCCGGAGGGGCGGCGTTTCGGCGCCATTGCCGCGGGCATCGTGCTTGTGTTCGTGCTGCTAGGCTGGTCGGCGCTGGCCTGGTTGATGGCAGGCGTGACGGTGTGGGTTTTTGCTTTCTTCCGCGATCCGGTGCGCGCCGTGCCGCAGGACGAGGCGGCGATCATTGCACCAGCGGACGGCCTCGTCACGCTCATCCAGACGGTATCGCCGCCCCCCGAAATGGCCGGGCCGGACAGGCTGGGCGATGCGCCGCTCACCCGCGTTTCCATCTTCATGAGCGTGTTCGACGTGCACGTAAACCGCACGCCGATCGGCGGTGCGGTCAAGGACGTCGTCTATATCAGCGGCAAGTTCATCAATGCCGATCTCGACAAGGCAAGCGAGGACAATGAGCGCCAGCACATTCTTGTTGAGCGCGGCGACGGCGTGCGGATCGGTTTCACCCAGATCGCGGGCCTAGTCGCGCGGCGCATCGTGCCGTTCGTCAAGCGCGGTGATATTGTCGCGGCGGGCCAGCGCATCGGGCTGATCCGCTTCGGTAGTCGGGTCGATGTCTACTTGCCTGCGGGCACCGCGCCCAAGGTGACGCTCGGCCAGCATACTGTCGCTGGCGAGACGATCCTTGCTCGTATCGGTGACGACCAGGCGGCGACGGGGATCCTGCAATGAGTGGGGGAAGGCAGGTTGGTGCCATAAACGCGCGAGCGGCATTTCGTTGTACCGCCGGGCTGTTTTGGGCGACCAAGCCACGTCGCGCCTCCGGACTGTATCACGCCGAGAGACCGGATCGCACCATCAGTCTGAGGGTTGGGTGCTCCGCGGCTGCGCCGCTCCGCAAGGCCGGCTTGGCCGAGGTGTGTGACGCTGACAGTCCAGCCTTCCGTTTGGCTGTTTGTCCAAATTCGCGCCGCCCCGCTGTTCCGAGCGCGCATGCTGTCGTCCGCCAAACTGCCCGGCATATTGAGCGCTCGACCTCGCTCGACCCCGTCGAACTGGCGCAATATCCTGCCGTGTCTCATGGGGCGTTGCAGTGAGCCGGCGGCCGGTCCGCATGCGGCGCGGCATCTCGCTGCGGCAGATTGCGCCCAGCGCCGTCACCGCCATGGCGTTGTGCTTCGGCCTCACTGCGATCCGTTTCGCCATTTCCGGCAACGATCCAGAGCAGCTACGGTTGCTGCCGCCCGGCCGGACAATGAGCTGGTTCTGGGAGCTGGCGGTGGGCGCGATTATCTTTGCGGGCGTTCTCGACGGCATTGATGGACGGATCGCGCGTCTCCTGCGGTCGGAGAGTCGCTTCGGCGCCGAACTTGATTCGCTCTCGGACTCGATTGCCTTCGGGGTCTCACCCGCCATCCTGCTCTATCTCTGGTCGCTCCAGCAGATGCCACGGTTCGGTTGGATCGTTGCGCTCGGGCTGGCGCTGAGTTGCGTGCTGCGCCTCGCACGCTTCAACGCCAATCTCGATGTGATCGACCAACCGCGCAAGGTGGCCGGCTTTCTCACCGGCGTACCTGCGCCGGCGGGAGCGGGCCTGGCGCTGGTACCGCTCTATGCGTGGTTCGTGACTGGCGATGATCTGTTCCGCGATTGGCGCCTCGTCGCGCCATGGGTCGTGCTCGCCTCCTTCCTCATGATCTCCAGCCTGCCCACGCTGGGCTGGAAGCGCATGCGCGTGCCGCCGAGCTGGCGGATCTCCGCTATCTTCGTCGCTGGGCTGTTCGCGGCCGCCTTGCTCGTGGCGCCCTGGCACAGCCTGTTGCTGCTCTCGCTCGGCTATCTGGTGCTCATCCCCATCGGGATCGCCAGCTACAGCCGCGTCAGGCGGCGCCACGCAGCGGCTGCCACACAGGTACCGCCACAGTCCTAAGGGGGCGCGCTAGGCTACTCTGGACGGGGGTCGGCACTGGCAGATCATCGAGGCTGAGTGTGCGAAGCGCTGCCATCATCGCATGGCGATAGCGCACGAAATCCATGCACATCACCGTCAGAGCCACCGTCATCGCCAGCGCAAACAAGATGGAAGCGAATGCATAGAGAACCATGGTCGTCCTTTCTGCCTACCATGCGGGGAGCATCTGATTCGGCTCATCGCAATCAATGTTCTTCTTTTGTTCTATTTCGCCTTAGTCGTCAAGTCTTGCATGCACGGCTTTTCTGCGTTAAGGGCGCGCCCCTAATCCACATGGGATCCGCACATATCCCGGTGCCGCTGCGCGGTCACTGGATCCCAGAGGTTCAACCGGTAAGGAGAAAATCCATGGCGGCACCCGTCGTCACACTGCATCAGCTCATCGAGTCCGGCGCCCATTTCGGCCACCAGACCCACCGCTGGAATCCCCGTATGAAGCCCTATATCTTCGGCGAGCGGAACGGCATCCACATCATCGACCTGTCGCAAACCGTGCCGCTGTTCGCGCGCGCTTTGGAGTTTGTGAGCGCCACGGTCGGCGCTGGCGGCAAGGTGCTGTTCGTCGGCACCAAGCGCCAGGCGCAGGAGCCGATTGCCGAGGCGGCGCGGCGCGCGGGCCAGCATTTCGTCAACCACCGCTGGCTGGGCGGCATGCTCACCAACTGGAAGACCATTTCCGGCTCGATCAAGCGTCTGAAGTCGCTTGAAGAGAAGCTGTCGGGCGACACCCACGGCTTCACCAAGAAGGAAGTGCTCCAGATGACCCGCGAGCGCGACAAGCTGGAGCTGTCGCTGGGCGGCATCCGCGATATGGGCGGCATTCCGGATGTGATGTTCGTGATCGATGCGAACAAGGAAGAGCTGGCGATCAAGGAAGCCAATACGCTTGGCATTCCGGTCGTCGCCATTCTCGATTCGAACGTCGATCCGTCGGGTATCGCCTTCCCGGTGCCGGCCAATGACGATGCGAGCCGGGCGATCCGCCTCTATTGCGAGGCCATCGCCCAGGCGGCAACGCGCGGCAACCAGGGCGCGGCGGCTGCCGCCGGTGTCGACCTCGGCGCGATGGACGAGCCGCCGGCGGAAGAGGCGCTCTCCGCCGAGGCCTGAGGCCCCGTCAAACGCACGCAACAATCAGCGGGCAGGGCGCCGGGCCAGACAAGGCCGGGCGCCCGCTCGCCGTTTTGAGACATTCATCCGAAGGAACAGGACTATGGCAGAGATTACCGCGGCCGCCGTCAAGGAACTGCGCGAGCGCTCGGGCGCCGGCATGATGGATTGCAAGAAGGCGCTGGCAGAAACCAATGGTGACATCCAGGCGGCGATCGACTGGCTGCGCGCCAAGGGCCTTGCTGCCGCGCAGAAGAAATCCAGCCGCACGGCGGCCGAGGGTCTTGTCGGCGTGGCGGTGAGCGGCACGCGGGGTGTGGCGGTTGAGGTCAACAGCGAGACCGATTTCGTCGCCAAGAATGATCAATTCCAGACGTTCGTGCGCACCGCAGCGCAAGTGGCGCTGGCGGGCGGCATCGGTGATGCCGAGGCGCTCAAGGCGGCCACGCATCCGGCCGGTGGCACGATCGGCGACGTGCTGGTCGCGAACATCGCCACGATCGGCGAGAACCAGCAGCTCCGCCGCGTCAAGCAGGTCTCGGTCAACCAGGGTCTGGTCGTCGATTACATGCATAATTCCGTCGCACCCGGCTTGGGCAAGATCGGCGTACTCGTCGCGCTGGAAAGCTCGGCCGGTGAGGATGTGTTGGCGCCGCTCGGCAAGCAGCTTGCCATGCACATCGCAGCGGCTTTCCCCGTCGCGTTGCGCGCCGAGGATATCGACAGCGAAATCCTGGAGCGCGAGCGCAAGATCGCGTCAGACAAAGCCGCCGAATCAGGCAAGCCGGCGGAGATCATCACCAAGATGGTGGACGGCGCTGTGGCCAAGTTCGCCAAGGAAAACGCGTTGCTCTCTCAGCTTTTCGTGATGGACAACAAGACGCCGATCGCTGACGTTGTCGCCAAGGCGGCGAAGGAAGCCGGCACCCCCATCACGCTGGTTGATTATGTGCGCTTCCAGCTCGGTGAAGGTATCGAGAAGGAAGTTAGCGATTTCGCGGCGGAAGTGGCTGCGGCCGCCGGCGCCTGATCGCTCATATCGTCATCGGAGCGGGGGCGCCGGAACCAGTCGGCGGCCCCGTTTCCATGTGGGGCCGGGTGTGCGAGAAATTTTTGTGAAAACCCGTTCCCACTTCTTCGCGCGATGTTCTAAGGTCTGCGCGCCGTCCGGTTTGCTCGTTCAGGGATTTTCATGACATCAGCCTCACCCAAGCGGATATTGCTCAAGCTGTCGGGCGAAGTGCTGATGGGGCCGGGACACTATGGCATTGATCCGGATACGGTGCACCGCCTCGCGCTAGAGGTGAGGGCGGCACAGGAAAGTGGCTTCGAGCTATGCCTCGTCATCGGCGGCGGCAACATTTTCCGGGGCATGGCCGGTGCCGCCAAGGGCATGGATCGCGCCCAGGCCGATTCCATCGGCATGCTGGCGACGGTGATGAACGCGCTCGCCATGCAGAATGCGCTGGAGCAGGTCGGCGTCGATACGCGCGTCCAGTCCGCCATCCCGATGAGCGCGATCTGCGAGCCCTATATTCGCCGCCGTGCGATCCGCCATTTGGAGAAGGGACGCATCGTGATCTTCGCGGCGGGGCTCGGCTCGCCTTATTTCACTACCGATACGCCATCGGCCGTGCGCGCGGCGGAACTGCATTGCGATGCCCTTTACAAGGGGACCTCGGTGGACGGTATCTATGACGCCGACCCGAAGAAGGTCGCGACAGCAAAGCGTTTTGATCGCGTAACTTACGATCAGGTACTTACACAGAATCTCAAGGTGATGGATGCCAGTGCCGTGGCGCTGTGCCGCGACAACGCGATTCCCATCATCGTCTTCAACATACGCGAGCAGGGTAATCTGGCCAGGGTGCTGCGGGGCAAGGGCGTCTCTACCACCGTGGGTAGCGCGGCCTGAGCGCGGGTTTATTCGGAGAGGCACGATGGCGAAATATGACAAGGCTGATCTCGAACGCCGCATGACCGGCGCGGTCGAGGCGTTGAAGCATGACCTGGCGGGCCTGCGCACCGGTCGTGCCAATACCTCGTTGCTCGATCCGGTGACGGTCGAGGTTTACGGCGCGACCATGCCGCTCAACCAGGTGGCCACAGTCTCCGCGCCCGAGCCGCGCCTGCTCTCGGTACAGGTGTGGGACAAGAGCAATCTCGGTCCGGTGGACAAGGCGATCCGCTCGGCCGGGCTGGGGCTCAATCCCATCGTTGACGGGCAGAATATTCGCCTGCCGATCCCCGATCTCACCGAAGAGCGCCGCAAGGAGCTGGCTAAGCTCGCCGGCCAATATGCCGAGAAGGCGCGCGTCGCCGCCCGCAACGTCCGGCGCGACGGCATGGACAATCTCAAGACCGACGAGAAAAAGGGCGAGATGAGCGAGGACGAGCGCAAGCGTGCCGAGACCGAGGTGCAGAAGCTCACCGATGCGACCATTGCCGATATCGACGCGGCGGCGCAGGCCAAGGAAAAGGAAATCCTTGGCAAATAAGCGCGGCCTCGGTGTAACGGGCGGCGCGGGCCGGCCATGATCTTTTCGCGCTCCCGCGCGTCTCGCGTCCCGGTGTCTGCCCCTGCCGGCGGCGGAGAGGCGGGCGCGCCGCGTCATGTCGCAATCATCATGGATGGCAACGGCCGCTGGGCAAAAGCCCGCCATCTGCCGCGCATCGCCGGGCATCGCGCCGGAGCTGAGGCTGTGCGCCGCACACTGCGCGCTGCCAGCAAATTCGGCATCGAGTGCGTGACGCTCTATGCCTTCTCATCCGAGAATTGGAAGCGGCCGGAGCAGGAGGTCGCCGATCTCACCGGCCTGATGAAGCAGTTCATCCGCGCCGAACTGGACGAGATGCATCGCAATAACATCCGCCTGCGCATCATCGGCGATCATCGCGCGTTCGAGCCGGAGGCGGCCGCCATGGTCGATGCCGCCGTCGCGCGCACGGCGGGGAATGACGGTTTCACCCTGGTCGTTGCGCTCAACTACGGAGCGCAGGATGAACTGGCCCGTGCCATGCGCACACTCGGCGCGCAGGTGAAAGCCGGCACGCTCGATCCGGCGGAGATTCGACCGGAGCTGATTGCGGCACAACTTGACACCGCCGACCTGCCGCCGCTGGACCTGCTCATCCGTAGCTCCGGCGAGCAGCGCCTTTCCAATTTCCTGCTCTGGCAAGCGGCTTATGCCGAGCTGTATTTCACCGAAACGCTCTGGCCCGATTTCGACGAAGCGAGCCTCGCCGAGGCTCTCGCCAGCTTTGGCCAGCGCGAGCGGCGTTTCGGAGGGCTGTGATGAACGCGGGCGCCAGGAAATCGGACCTTGGTGTGCGCACGCTTTCCGCCATCGTCATGCTGGCCGTTGCCGGAGCAGCTCTGTGGCTGGGCGGCGCGGCCTTCACGGCACTGGTCGTCCTCGTCGCGCTCGGCGTGCTGTGGGAGTTCTGGGGTCTGATCCGAGGCTTCGCGCCGTCGCTGCCCGCGCGCCTGCTCTGGCTGATTTTTGCGTTCATTTATGTCGGGCTGGCGGCTTATGCGCTGTGGGATATCCGCACTCATTGGGCCTCGCCGATATACTGGACGTTGCTTCTGCTGCTGATTGTTTGGGCGACCGATATCGGCGCCTATTTCGCGGGCCGGGCGATCGGCGGCCCTAAGATCGCGCCGCGTATCAGTCCATCCAAGACGTGGGCCGGCCTGTTTGGGGGCATTGCTGCTAGCATGGCCATTGTAGCAGTAATGATTGTCATGTATTTCAATGATCTGAGTGCAATTTCTGAAAAATGGTGGTTGATCCCCGCGCTGGGCCTGCCCCTGCCTGTGATCGCACAGGGGGGTGATTTCTTCGAGAGCGGCCTCAAGCGAGCCGCTGGCGTCAAGGATTCGGGCACGCTGATCCCTGGGCATGGCGGTCTGTTCGACCGGGTCGACGGGCTGCTCGCGGCGGCGATCTTCTACGTACTCTATGCGCGGGGGCTGGCATGGTGATCGCCCCGCGCACCGTCACTATCTTCGGCGCGACCGGGTCGGTCGGCCGCTCGACACTGGACCTGATCGGGTGCGACCCCGATGCCTATGAGGTGCTGGCCCTCACCGCCTGCCACGATGTGGATGGGCTTGCCGCCGCCGCTGTCGCTCACCGCGCTCAGCGTGCCGTCATCGCCGACGAAAGTCGCTACGGTGCGCTCAAGCAGATACTTGCCGGCACGGGGGTCGAGGCAGCAGCAGGCGCGCTGGCGCTCACCGAAGCGGCGGAGATGGGGGCGGACTGGACCATGGCCGCCATCGTCGGCAATGCCGGCCTCGCGCCGACGCTGGCGGCGGTGCGGCGGGGACGCACTGTGGCGCTCGCCAACAAGGAAGCACTGGTCTCGGCCGGTGGACTGATGATGGCAGCGGTCGCGGAAAGTGGTGCCACACTGCTGCCGGTGGATAGCGAGCATAACGCGATCTTTCAGTGCCTTGCTAGCGGTAGCTTGGATGCGGTGGCAAGAATTACCCTTACCGCCAGCGGTGGTCCCTTCCGCACCTTCACGCGCGAGGCGATGCGATCGGTGACGCCGGCGCAAGCGCTCAAGCATCCCAACTGGTCGATGGGCCGCAAGATCAGCATCGACAGCGCGACGATGATGAACAAGGGGCTGGAACTGATCGAGGCGTGGCACCTGTTCCCGGTCGGGTTGGAGCGTCTGGCGATCCTCGTTCACCCGCAGTCGGTCGTCCATTCCATGGTGGAATTTCACGACCGCTCGACCATCGCCCAGCTCGGCTGCCCGGACATGCGGGTGCCGATCGCCAGCACGCTTGCCTGGCCGGCGCGGATGGAGACGCCCTGCCGGCCGCTCGATCTGGTGGCGGTCGGCCGGCTGGATTTCGAGGCGCCGGACGAGCAGCGCTTCCCCGTGCTGCGGCTGGCGCGCGGAGCGCTGGAGGCGGGCGGTAGCGCCCCGGCGGTACTCAACGCCGCCAATGAAGTGGCGGTAATGGCCTTTCTCGATGAACGGATCGGCTTTCTGGATATTGGCCGGATCGTGGAGGACGTGCTAGCGCGGTCCAATCTGGCACCGGCGGCGAGCATTGCCGACATCCAGGCCATCGACCTGTCGGCGCGCCGGCTCGCGGAGCGTCTGGCTGCGGAGTTGATCAGTTGACGGACAATCCCGGCTTCTTCCTCACCGTCATCGCCTTCCTGCTCGTCATCGGGCCGCTCGTTTTCGTTCACGAACTGGGGCATTATCTAGTTGGCCGCTGGTTCGGTGTGCATGCCGAAACCTTCTCCATCGGCTTCGGGCCGGAGATTACCGCCTGGCATGACCGACGCGGCACACGTTGGCGGCTCGCGGCATTGCCGCTCGGCGGCTATGTCAAGTTCGCGGGCGACATGAACGCAGCGAGCCAGACCGATTCCGCCTGGCTGGAACTGAGCGCGCAGGAGCGTAATCGCTGCTTCCCCGCCAAGCCGCTCTACCAGCGCGCGCTGATCGTCGCGGCCGGGCCGCTCGTCAACCTGCTGTTCGCGGCGCTGATCCTTGCCGGCTTCGCCACCATTTATGGCGAGAACGTGACGCCGCCGCGCATCGCTGAGGTGGTGCAGGGCTCGGCTGCGGCCAAGGCCGGCCTCAAGGTAGGCGACACGGTTCGCGCGGTGGACGGGCAAGCGGTCGAGGCGTTTCCGGACCTGCGCCGCATCGTCGTCGGCCGGCCCGGCGAGACGGTGGATGTCGAGGTCGTGCGCGGCGGCGCGCCGCTCGTCCTGCCGCTGGAGATCGGCACGCAGGTGGAGCGCGACCGCTTTGGTAACGAGTTTCGCTACGGCGCGCTCGGCGTGCGCAGCGTGGAACCGGTCGTGCGGCCGGTCTCGCTCATCGAGGCGCCGGTGGTTGGCATGCGACGCACAGGTGAGCTGATCCAGATGATGGCGGAAGGGTTGGTGCAGATCGTCACCGGGCGCCGGCCGCTCTCGGAGCTTGGCGGCCCGCTCAAGATCGCGCAAATTTCCGGCGAACAGGCGGTGTTGGGGCCGGAAGCGCTCATCTCACTCATCGCATTGGTGTCGATTAACTTGGGGTTCATCAACCTGTTGCCAATTCCCATGCTCGACGGGGGTCATTTATTCTTCTACGGAATCGAAGCTATCCAGCGCAGACCGGTCAGCCCCCGTCTCCAGGAAATTGCCTATCGCTCGGGCCTCGCCCTGTTGCTGGGTATGATGCTTCTGGTGACGTTGAACGATCTGGCGTCATTCGGGCTCTGGCGGGGCTTGTCCCGCTTGATCGGCTGATGCGGTTGGGGCAGGGGAGCAGCGCGCGTGCCTGGCTCGGGGCGCGAAGGTCCAGGATTAGGCGAGGAAGCACAGTTTGACGCAGACAGAACGGACATTGACCAAGGGCCGCCTCGCGCCCTTCCTGCTGTCCGGCACCATCCTGGCCGGCCTGTGCGCCACCCCGGCATTTGCGCAGGCGGAGCCCGCTGCGCCGACACTGCCGGCCGCGCCTGCTGCCGCGCCGGTGAACCCGACGGGCACGATCCGCAATATTACGGTCGAGGGTGCGCAGCGGCTGGAGCCGGACACCGTCCTCTCCTACACCAAGCTGCGCGTGGGTGGCAGCTATACACGCGAAACGCTCGACCAGGCGCTTCGCGAGCTTTACGCGAGCGAGCTGTTCGCGGACGTGCAGATCCGTGATGAGTCCGGCGCGTTGACCATCCAGGTCACGGAAAATCCCGTCATCAACCGCATCGTGCTGGAGGGCAACAAACGCCTCAAGGACGACAAGATCCTGCCCGAGATCAAGATGGCGCCCCGGCAGATCTACACGCGCTCAAAGGTGCGTGCCGATGTCGCGCGTATCATCGAGCTGTATCGCCGGCAGGGCCGCTTCGCCGCCGTGGTCGATCCCAAGCTGGTCAAGCTGGATCAGAACCGCGTCGATATCGTCTATGAGATTTCGGAAGGACCCAAGTCCAAGGTCCGTCAGATCAACATCATCGGCAATGACAAGTTCAACGATGGCAAGCTGCGTGGCGAAATGGCGACCAAGCAGTCGCGCTGGTTCCGCCTGTTCTCGTCCGGCACTACCTATGACCCGGACCGCATGGCCTATGACCAGCAGAAGCTGCGTCAGTTCTACCTGACCCAAGGTTATGCCGATTTCCGGGTGGTATCGGCGGTAGCGGAGCTGACCTCCAACAAGCAGGACTTCATCATCACCTATGTGGTGGAGGAAGGCGACCGCTATAAATTCGGCCCGGTTGATGTGAAGAGCGATATTCGCGACTTGTCGTCCGAGGGCCTGACCCGCTCGCTGCGCATGCACGAGAGCGATTGGTATAATGCCAAGCTGGTCGAGGATACGGTCGAGCAGCTCAATCAGACCGCCGGTCTGTTCGGCTATGCCTTCGCGGACGTGTCGCCGGATTTCCAGCCGAACAAAGAAGCGCGCACCATGTCGATCACCTTCCGGATCGCCAATGCACCGCGCGTTTATGTCGAGCGGATCGACGTCAACGGCAATACGCTGACGCAGGACAAGGTCGTCCGTCGCGAGTTCCGCCTGCATGAGGGCGATGCGTTTAATACCTTCTCGGTGCGCCGCTCGCAGGACCGCATCAACTCGCTCGGCTTTTTCCAGGAGAAGCTGGAGGTGGAGCAGAAGCCCGGCTCCGCGCCGGACCGCATTGTGCTGGAGACCAACGTCGAGGAGAAATCGACCGGCGAGCTTCAGCTTTCGGCCGGTTTCTCCAGCCTCGAGCGTTTCATCCTCTCGGCCTCGGTCACGCAGCGCAACTTCCGCGGCATGGGGCAGGAGTTGCGCACCTCGGTCAATTATTCGAGCTACTCCAAGTCAGTGAACGTAGGTTTCACTGAGCCTTATCTGTTCGACAAGAACATCGCGCTCGCCGGTGATATCTTCCGGCAGGATCTGAACGCCTTCAATTACAATTTCGACAATTCGCGCAACACTACCTACAGTCAGGTGCGCACCGGCTTCCAGTTGCGCGCGGGCGTCCCGATCACCGAATATCTCTCGGTGCAGCTCCGCTACGGCCTCTCCTTCGATAATGTCACGCTCGATCGCTTCACTTATTTCAGCGATCGTCTGACGCCGGGCGTCGCTTCGTGCGATCCGTTGCTGGCTGGCCAATATTTGTGCGACGCGCTCGGCAAGCGCACCACCTCGACCATCGGCTATTCTCTGATCTACGACGCGCGCGACAACCGCATCCGCCCTACGCGCGGGCACAGCCTCATCTTTCAGCAGGATTTCGCCGGTCTGGGCGGCAACGTCCAATATCTGCGCAACCGGCTGTCGGCGGACAAATACTGGTCGTTGGGTGGGGGCTTCGTCTTCTCGCTCAAGGGCGAGGGAGGATACATCAAGTCGTTCGAGAAGGCGCCGAGCGCGAGCAGCGATCCGGTGCGCCTCGTCGATCGCTTCTTCCTCGGCGAACCGCAGATGCGCGGTTTCGATATTCGTGGTATCGGCCCGCGCATCGTCCGCAAGCCTTATATTTATGACGAGGACGGCAACCCGATCGGTTTCAACGAGGATCGCTCGAACTGGGCGGACGATTCGCTCGGCGGTCGTGCTTATTATCTCGGCCATGCCGAGCTGGAGATTCCGCTCGGCTCGGGCGCGCGCGACCTTGGCCTGCGGCCGTCCATCTTCATGGACGTCGGCGCGGTGTTCGGCGTCAAGCGACCGACCTACGCCAATGGCGGGCTGATCGACCTGCCCGGCACCCAGACCCTGCCCATTCGCAATGCCGATGGTTCGCTCCAGTGTCAGAACACCACCGACGGCACGCTGACCCCGATCGCGGACGGCGCGTCTTGCCCCACAGGCACTGCGCTTTTCGGACCGTCGGTCGGCGGGTTCAAGGAGTTCTTCCTCGGGGATTCGCCCAAGCCGCGCATTTCGGTGGGCTTCGGCGTCAACTGGAATTCGCCTTTCGGTCCGTTCCGGATCGACATCGCCAAGACACTGCTCAAGGTGGAGGGTGATGACACCAAAGTCGTGACGTTCAACATAGGGACACAATTCTGATGCGCATTTCCATTCTCTCCGCCGTTGCGCTCGCATCGGCCTCGGCTGTCGCGTTTGCGGCCGCCGTTCCCGCGACGGCGCAGGTCAAGCAGGCGATTGCCGTGGTCAACGTCGATCAGGCGGTCGGCCAGTCGGCTGCCGCCACGACCGCGAGCCAGCAGATGCAGACCACCTACAAGGCCAATATCGATCAGATCACGGCGCGTCAGACCGCGCTGCAAACCGAGCTGAAGCAGAAGCAGGACGCGCTCCAGGCCGCCGTCACTGCGGCAGGAAACACGCCGTCGGCCGCACAGCAGACTCAGCTCCAGACGCAATATGCCGATCTCCAGAAGCGCGCGCAGGAGGCGCAGGCCGAGCTTCAGCAACTCGAACAGCCAGTGGCGTTAGCTCGCGCTTATGTACTGGAGCAGATTGGCGCCAAGCTGGACGACGCGCTGCGTAACGTCATGACCAAGAACAAGATTGACCTGCTGCTCAAGGCTGGTGCTGCCGAGGCGTTCCAGCCGAGCGCGGACGTGACCAACTTGCTTGTGCAAGAACTGAACGCGCTGGTGCCCTCGGTCAGCATCACGCCGCCGCAGGGCTGGCGTCCGGGTGGTCAGCAGCAGCAGGGGGCCGCGCCGGCTGCCGCCGTGCCTGCGCCGGCGGCTCCCGCCGCGACGACGCCGGCTCGCCCGCGTCCGCAGGGCCGCTAATCGGCATGAGCGCCCAGCAGGGGGAGGGGGCTGAACCGACCGGCCCCCTCGATATCCGTCGGATCATGGCGGCACTGCCGCACCGCTATCCATTCCTGCTCGTCGACCGCGTGGTGTCGATGGTCCCCCGGACCTCGATCCATGCGGTGAAGGCCGTGTCGATGAACGAACCGTTCTTCCAGGGGCATTTCCCCGGCCGGCCGATCATGCCGGGCGTGCTCATCATTGAAGCGCTGGCGCAGGCGGCGGGCATCTTGGCGGTCGAATCCCTCGGCCTCGCGGGCAGCGGTAAGCTGGTCTATTTCATGGGCATCGAGGGCGCAAAGTTCCGCGCTCCGGTCGAGCCGGGCTGCCTGCTTGATCTGCACGTCGAGTTTACCCAGTTGCGCGGATCGGTCTGCAAGTTCACGGGCAAGGCCAGCATTGAGGGCAAGCTCTGCACCGACACACAGTGCGTCGCGATGATCGCCGAGCCGCCGAAAGATTGAGTTGCGCCCGCCTCGTGCGCCGCCGCGCCGGAGCGGGTAAAAGGTCCCGGTAGGCAGCATGGCAATGTCGCAACGTTGTGCGGCTCCTCCAGCCCGTCCGTGCAGAAGCTTCGTTATAATGCAACGCCGTATTGACGATGCCTTCTCTTTCCCATTCGTGTTGGGAGACGCCAGACACCCGGCTCGCCGTCGGTGCCGCCTAGCCTGACCAATGATGCTCGCTTCCCGGAAAATCCTGGCCCCCTTGCCTTTACACCCGCTGCGCGCTAAGGGCCGCGCTTCCCTGACACTCCCCGGCTGGTCGGAAACCAGCCACTTATGGAGCATTGAGACATGAAAAAAGAAGGCCATCCCGATTACCACTTCATCACCGTCCAGATGACCGACGGCAGCAGCTTCCGCACCCGCTCGACCTGGGGCAAGGAAGGCGATACGCTTACGCTCGATATCGACCCGACCTCACATCCGGCCTGGACTGGCGGCAACCAGCGCTTGCTCGACACAGGCGGTCAGGTGGCGCGCTTCAACAAGCGCTTCGGTGGCCTTACCCTCAAGAAGGGCTGAGCAAATGCGGGCGGCCAACGTCGCCTCCACAATCACATGACAAGAAGGGCCCGGCCACTGTCCGCGGCCCTTTTTTCTTGCCTGCTTCCATAGAAGAAAAAAGGCAGATGGGGCCTAGGCTCTATACTCGATAAGGTTGCGCGCAAGCGGTGACATTGATTCAAGGCTCCTGCGTTGAGCGGGAGGCTTTGATGTCGCGGCAGTTGACGTGGTTGAGCGATGCGGAGTGGGCGAAGATCGAGCCTTTGCTGCCGCAG